>Ga0181612_134935_pt1 | contig 18225 bp, 12 predicted proteins | sample HoacroProtozoa21_FD_119630 | JGI IMG/M metagenome (GOLD analysis project Ga0181612, IMG submission 119630) | Hoatzin crop microbial communities from Cojedes, Venezuel. Combined Assembly of Gp0051906, Gp0051904, Gp0051908
CCCAGCTGCCATCGCGGTGCTTCATTTTTATCATCGGGATTCTTCCCGACTACAATCCCGATTCTTCCTGACTACAATCCCGATTCTTCCCGACTACAATCGGGATTCTATGTCAGCAAATCAATTGGTTTTATCTTGTGCAATCGTTGCACCAACGACGGAACACAGCGGCCATGGTGGCTTGCATGAGTGGCTTTGCAGCATTTTTTTCTTAGAAAAGAGGTGAATGGTTTGTTTGTCTAACTTTTTTTATGTACCTTTGTGGCGTTATAACCAAATAAGATGAACAAACTGAGAAACTTTTTGCCCGCGGTTTTAGCGGCACTCTTGCTGCTTGCTGCCGTAGTGGGTCTGCTGACGTGCGAGAGTCGTATGCTTTGGCGAGCCAACGAGTTGAATCTTTTCCTGCCCACTCCGCTGTTTTTCCAGCAGCAGATGGTGGTGGCCGGAGGCTTTCTTACTTGGCTTGGCACCTATTTCACTCAATACTTCTTCCACCCTTGGATGGGCGTGGCGTGGCTTGCTGCTTGGTGGGTGCTGCTGATTTTCCTGGCTATGAAGGCTTTCCGCCTGCCTCAGCGTATGCTTTTGCTGGCGGTGGTTCCGGCGGCGCTAATGCTGGCCACCATTGTCGATACGGGCTACTGGCTCTTCTATCTGAAGTTGCGAGGCCATTTCTTCGTCGGAACGCTCGGCACTGCCGGTGCCCTCGCTCTCGTCTGGGCGTTCAGAGTGTTGCCGCGCAAGTGGTGGCTGAGGGCGTTGGCCATAGTGGTTGCCGCCTTTGTAGGCTATCCTTTGCTGGGATTTTATGGACTGCTGGCCGTATTGGCAATGGGCATCATGTCGCTCCGCGAGAAGTCCACTCGCGGCGGAGTCCAGCTCGCGCTGGCATTGTTGTGCATCGTTGGCGTTCCGCTGATTTGCTACCGCACCATTTATCACGAGACAAACATAGTGAACATCTATTGGGCTGCCCTGCCGCTTTATAAGGTGAGCGAGCAGCAATACATCTATTATACGCCTTACTATCTGCTGGTTGCATGGATGGTCGTGATGGCCGCTGCCTACGGTTGGCAGCCGAAACCTACGGAGAAGCGGTGGAAACTGGTGCTTTGCCAGGTTTGCCAGGCAGCAGTGATTGCCGTTGGAGTAGGGCTGGCATGGTTCACCGACGACAATTTCCACAAGGAGCTGGCCATGTATGAGTATTCCGAAAAGGGCAACTGGGAGGGCGTTCTCGAAGTGGCACGCGATGAGACCGACGAGCCTACGCGCTCGATGGTGGTGATGAAAAACCTTGCGCTCTTCCGCTTGGGACGTCAGGGCGACGAGATGTATCGCTACATCAACGGTGCCAAGGCGCCCGAAGCACCATTCATGGTGAGAATGACGCAGGTGTGCGGGCGCTTGCTCTATCTGAACTATGGCAAAGTGAATTTCTGCTACCGCTGGTGTCTTGAGGACGGAGTGGAGTTCGGCTGGCGTGCTGAGTATTTGAAATATATGACGCAGTGCGCTCTGCTGAACGGCGAATATAAAGTGGCCCGTAAATATATCGACCTGCTGAAACGCACTAAGTTCCACAGCGAGTGGGCCGAGATGCATGAGCCTCTGCTTGCCCATCCGTCGCAGTTGCAGAGCCACTCCTATTACGGCATGATCACTCACATGATGAAGTACAAGGATATGCTCGACTCAGACAATACGCTCGTGGAGATGTACCTGCTTAACCAGCTGGCGCGCACCGCTTCCGACGACCCAGTGCTGCAAGAGGCTGCCCTTCTGGCCGCCATCCAGATGAAAGACATCGGGATGTTCTGGCCTCAGTTCAACCAGTATGCCCTCCTTCATCGGGGTCAGCGTATGCCTATCCACTATCAGGAAGCGGCCTATCTCTACGGTCATTTGGAGAACAAGATAGACATCTCGAAGATGCCATTCGACAAGAGCATCGCCGAGAACTATGCTGCCTTCATGCAGTTGGCGCAGCAATGTCAGGGCATGACTGAGGAGCAGATGAAGCCGGTGTTCTATCCCCGCTTCGGCAACACCTTCTTCTACGACTATTTCCTCATTCGCGGCCAGAAGTCGTATTGAGATGTTCGGTTTTCAGGCTCTCGGGCGCATCGCTCCATGAGCCTGCAAGGATTAGAGTTTTTTAGTTATTGAGAATATATAGAAGTGAAAAATATTGCGAAAACAATCATGCTTGCGGCGCTTGTCGCTTCGTGTGCCGGTCCGCAAGTGCCGACCAACTATAAGACTTCGGAGCAGTTGCCCCGTCTCTATCCCGACGTTGCCGACATAACGGTGCCGGTGAACATTTGCCCTATCACCTTCGAGCTTCGGCAGTCGGCCGACGAGGTTGTGGCACGCTATCAGTTTGAAGGGCAGGAGATAGTCTGCGAGGGATTCATGAGCCCCGATATTGACGACTGGAAAAAGATGACGTCGGCCGCCAAAGGAAAGGACATCACAGCCGAAGTCTATGCCCGTAAAGGCGACGAATGGACGCGCTTCAAGCCGTTCAGCATCCACGTCTCGCCCGACAGCATCGACCCTTATATCACCTACCGACTGATATCGCCGTCATACGTAACCTATGAGGAGCTGACGCTCAACCAGCGGTCGCTGGAGACGTATGAGGAGAAGGTGCTAGTCGATAACATGCTCTGCGGCACAGAGACCAACGGAAAGTGCGTTAACTGTCATAACTCGCAGCTGGGCAACCCCAACCGTTTTCAGTTCCACGCCCGCCAAAATCATGGAGGAACACTGATAAACTATGACGGAAAGTTGATGAAAATCAACATGAAAAACGACTCTATCATCTCGGCAGGTGTCTATCCTGCCTGGCATCCCACACTGCCCATCATAGCCTATTCCACCAACAAGACGGGACAAAGCTTCCACACGCGCGACATCAACAAGATTGAGGTTCTCGATTCGGAGAGCGACCTTATAGCATTCGACGTGCTGAAAAACGAGGTTACTACTGTGGCGCGCGACTCCAACGAGTTTGAATGTTTCCCCTGTTGGAGCCCCGACGGAGAGTGGCTCTACTACGGCAGTGCCCACTTCGAATACCGCGACACTGTGCCAAAAGACGCTGAGAGCATCGCCCGCGCCTACGAGATAAAATACAACATCTATCGAAAGCACTTCGACATGAACACGCGCGAGTTTGGAGAGCGCGAGCTCGTGTTCGACGCAGTTGCACTCGACAAGAGCGCCACTTTCCCGCGCATCTCGCCCGACGGACGCTATCTGCTCGTCGGAGTAGGAGGGTGGGGCTGCTTCCACATCTGGCATCGCGATGCCGACCTGTGGTTGATGAACCTTGAGACAAAAGCCGTCGGACCGCTGAAGAAAGCCAATTCCGACAACGTGGAAAGCTTCCACGCCTGGTCGAGCAACGGACGGTGGATAATCTTCTCCAGTCGCCGTGACGACGGAGGATACACACGCCCATACATAGCACACATAGACAAAGACGGCAACGACAGCAAGGCTTTCGAACTGCCAACGGAAAACCCCGACTACCACCGCCAGTTTATGAAGAGCTACAACGTTACGGAGTTTCTGAGAGGCCCGATAGAAATCTCGCCGCAGACCATTGCCGACGAACTGAAGACGGATGGACTGCCGCCTGTGAAATATGTTTCGAAACTGAATAAGTAAGAGTTGATATGAGAGGATTTGTTGCCATCGCATTGTTTGCCACCGCGGTTGGAATGAGCGCGCAAGGCACGCTCGACGACTACCGTCGCGCCTACGGACTTCAGGAAAAGCTGAACGCCGACAAGGTGATGAATTGGGCGAGAAACATAGAGTGGAAAGATTCGTCGGCTGTGTTCACCTACGAGGTGATGACCGAAAAGGGACGCAAGAAAGTAACATTCGACGCAGAAAAACGCAGCAAGAGCACGGAAGACGCGAAGCAGTCAGACAGACAACTGCGCCATCAACCATCGCCTTTCCGCCAGAAGCAGCGCCACTGGATGGAGACCGACGACGAGAAGGAGCAACGTCTTGTGGAGAGCCCCGACGGAAAGTGGGAGGCATGGATAGAGGGACACAATGTCGTCGTGAATGAGAAAGGAAAGTCATACAGCAACAAGCGCGCTCTCACTCATGACGGTACCATTGGCAACTATTACTCAAGCCAAATCTACTGGAGTCCCGACTCGAAGCGCTTGTTTGTCTGCAAGCGTCAGCCGGTGGAGCGACGCTACGTTTACTACGTGGAATCGTCGCCACACGACCAACTGCAGCCCGTTCTGCACAAACAGGAATATGCCAAGCCTGGCGACCAACTGCCATTCTATACGCCTGTAATCGTTGACCTCAACGGCCATCGCCTTGAAGCCTCCACCGAAGCAATAAAGCCGCAATATTGGCTTTCCAACTTCGAATGGACAGAGGACGGTCGCGAGGTGGTGTTCGACTTCAACGAGCGCGGGCACAAACACTATCGCGTAATGGCAATGAACGCTGAGACAGGCAAGCTGCGAACCGTAGTGGAGGAGCAATCAAAGACTTTTGTAAACTATTCCCGCCAATATCGTCAGTTCATAAATCATAAAAAACAGCTGATATGGATGAGTGAGCGCGACAACTGGAACCACCTCTATCTGTACGACGTAGAGAAAGGAAACGTTATCAGACAAATAACGCGAGGAGACTGGTGCGTCCGTCAGGTGTTGCACGTTGACGAAGAGAAAGGTTTCATAATCTTCTCGGCATCAGGTGTTGACAAGGATGTAGATCCATACCTTATTAAATATTATAGGATAGGGCTTGACGGCAAGAAGATGACTTGCCTTACTCCTGCCAAAGGCAATCACGTGGCTCACTTCGACAAGCAGTGGCGCTATCTCGTTGACAGCTATTCTATGGTGGATGCCGCTCCCGTTGCCGAGCTGCGTAGTGCTGCTGACGGTTCGCTGATTGAGACGCTGGAGCGTGCCGATATCTCTAAACTCACTGAGGCCGGATGGCGCGCGCCTGAAGTGTTCAAGGCAAAAGGCCGCGACGGAAAGACCGACATTTGGGGTATCATTCAGCGTCCGTCAAACTACGACCCGCAGAAACGCTATCCTGTCATTGAGTACATTTATGCTGGACCAGGCGATGCTTACACGCCAAAGAGTTTTATGCCCTACAACTGGAACATGACTCCTCTGGCCGAACTGGGCTTCATCGTCGTTCAGCTCGACGGAATGGGCACGTCTTGGCGCGGCAAGCAGTTTGAGGAAACGTGCTACAAGAATCTCAAAGACGCGGGATTCCCCGACCGCATTTGCTGGATAAAAGCCGCTTGTGAGACTTATCCTTCTATGGATTCAACGAGAGTAGGCATCTTCGGAGCCTCTGCCGGTGGTCAGGAGTCAACCACAGCTGTGCTGCTGCATGGCGATTTCTACAAGGCAGCCTACTCCAGTTGTGGATGCCACGACAACCGAATGGACAAGATATGGTGGAACGAGCAGTGGATGGGCTATCCCGTTGACTCTTCCTATGTGGAGTGTTCCAATGTCTATCACGCCAGCAAGTTGCAACGTCCACTTATGCTCGTTGTCGGCGAACTCGACGACAATGTTGATCCCGCAAGCACGATGCAAGTGGCCGATGCGCTGATTAAGGCTAACAAGGATTTCGAACTTGTTGTGCTGCCAGGCGTTCATCACACGATGGGAGAGAGATACGGCGAACACAAGCGCTTTGACTTTTTTGTGAAGCATCTGCTTGGTGTTGACCCGCCACAGTGGAGTGAAATAAAATGACGAATTAAAATAAAAATCTAATGTTCAAAACTTATTGATTTATTATGAAACCTACATTGTTATTGCTTGCTGCTGGCATGGGAAGCCGCTACGGTGGCCTCAAGCAGCTCGACGGTCTGGGCCCCAACGGCGAGACCATTATGGATTACTCCATCTACGATGCTATCAAGGCTGGCTTTGGAAAGATTGTCTTCGTAATCCGCAAAGACTTCGAGGAAGCCTTCCGTGAGAAAGTTCTCTCAAAATATGAGGGTCACATTCCTGCCGAACTCTGCTTCCAGGCTATCGATAAACTGCCCGAGGGATTTAATGTTCCTGAAGGAAGAGTAAAGCCTTGGGGCACCAACCACGCCGTGATGATGGCGAAGAACATTATCAAGGAGCCTTTCTGCGTAATCAACTGCGACGACTTCTACAACCGCGACGCTTTCATGGTGATTGGCAAGTTCCTCAGCGAATTGCCCGAAAACTCTACCAACAAGTACGCTATGGTTGGATTCCGCGTTGGCAACACTCTCTCTGAAAACGGCACAGTTGCTCGCGGCATCTGCTCGAAAGACGCTCAGGGCAACCTCACCACTGTTGTGGAGCGCACGGAGATTATGCGCGTCAACGGCCCTGTCTGCTACAAGGACGAGAAGGGCGAGTGGGTGGCAGTAGATGACAATACTCCGGTGTCAATGAATATGTGGGGATTCACTCCCGACTATTTTGAGCACTCAGAAGCCTACTTCAAGGAGTTCCTCAGCGACCCGAAGAACATGGAGAACCTGAAAGCCGAGTTCTTTATTCCGCTGATGGTCAACAAACTTATTGTGGAGGGAACTTCTACCGTTAAGGTGCTCGACACCACGAGCCGCTGGTTTGGCGTAACCTATCACGAAGACCGTGAAGCCACAGTAGAGCGCATCCAGCAACTCGTAAACGAGGGAGTATATCCCGAAAAGCTGTTCTAAAGAAAAAAATCGGAACTTTCTTTCCAAAATATTTGGAGGAACAGAAAAAAAACGCTACCTTTGCACCCGCAAAAGCCGATATGGCTCAGTTGGTAGAGCGACGCATTCGTAATGCGTAGGTCCCCGGTTCGAGCCCGGGTATCGGCTCAGCAAAGGGTTAAACAAAGAGGAATCTCATCAACCGTTTAGTTGATGGGATTCCTCTTTTTCAGTCAGTTTTTCTTTATAAGTGTGCTTGCGGAGTGTTTGAGATTATTGCGGGCAACAGCGGGTTTCATCGCTTCTTCAGGCGAGATGTCGGGCGGATTGATTGAACGCACGTCGCTGAAACCTGCTTTCATGAGCAATTCTCGGTCGGCCACTCTGCCTGCCAATGCTACTACGGGAACGTTGAAAGCTGTGGCGCGCCGCAGCACTGCCATAGGCAGTTTGCCGTTGAGCGTCTGTCGGTCAATGCTTCCTTCGCCTGTCAAGACGAGGTCGGCATTGGTGAGATGTCGGTCGATACCGGAAACGTCGAGCATCAGTTCTGCCCCAGAGTGTAGTTTTGCTCCAATGAGCATCAGTCCGAAAGCCAATCCGCCGGCGGCTCCAAGCGAAGGCATTGCCGTTTGTTCTTCGGTCAGCTTGTTTTGGATTTTGGCTAAGTGGCGCAATCCGTTGTCGAGCAAAGCTGTTTCATCTTCCGTCGCTCCCTTTTGCGGGGCATAAACATAGGCTGCTCCTTGTGGTCCGTAGAGTGGATTATCCACGTCGCAAGCTGCAATGATTTCTGCTCCGCCCAAGTCTGAAAATGTGCTCCAATCGATGTCGTTGATGTCTGAAAGCGTGCCTCCAGTTGGGATGAACAGTTGTCCCTCTTTATCAATAATCCTTACTCCCAAAGCTGCAAGCATACCTGCGCCTCCGTCGCAAGTGGCACTTCCTCCTATTCCAATCACGATTTTTCGGCATTTGCGTTTTGATGCGTCTGTCATCATTTCGCCAACGCCGTAGGTGGTTGTCATGGTTGGACGACGTTCTTCTGGTTTAAGCAGAGTCAGACCAGCCGCTTCCGCCATCTCCATGAATGCCGTTGTTCCATCGTTGCTTATGGCGTAGGTCGCCGTTATAGGACGCATCAAAGGGTCGTGGGATTGGCATTCCACTGCTTTTGTGTGCCCATATTTCATCAGTGCATTTGTGGTGCCTTCGCCTCCGTCGGCAAGTGGAAGACAGACCACTTCGGCGTCAGGATGCGCTTCAAGAATGCCATTGCGGACTGCTTCTACTGCTTCATCGGCGGTGACTGAACCTTTGAACGAATCGAATGCTGCAATGATTTTCATGTAGCATCGGCCATATTTAATGACTGAAAACGTAGGATGTCATCGACATGGAACCGAGTTCGCAATAGTCATTGAAAATTCCTATTTCGTCGTCTGCCGACAATGCGCCCACAGCCGTGAGGAGCGGGTAGAAATGTTCGGGGGTGGGGATGGCGCGCTCGGCGTCTTTCAACTCGGAAAAGTTAAGCAGTTGGTTGTGATTGCCATCGATGATGAGTTGTTTTATTGATTTGTCGAACTCTTTTGCCCAAGCGTAGCCATCGTTCATTTCCCAGTTCACCATTCGAAGGTTGTGTACCACGTTTCCGCTGCAAACCAGCATTGCGCCATCTTCGCGCAGCTTGGCAAGTTTCTTTCCTACGTCATAATGTTCTTTGGGTGAAGCCTTCAAATCTGTGCTGACCATTACCACAGGCACGTCGGCTTGGGGATACATGTTGGACAATACCGACCAAACTCCGTGATCGATGCCCCAGTCGTTTTTCACTTGAGCGTCGGGTGAGAGAGCTTCAATCACTTTGTCGGCGATTTCCACCGAACTGCGAGGTTCATAGTGTACAGCGTAGAGTTCGGTCGGAAATCCGTACATTTCGTTCACTTGCGGGTTGTCATTGCTGCGGCGCACGCATCGGCCACGCGTCATCCAGTGAGCCGAGACGGCAACGATTACTTTGGTTTTTCCCAAATATTCGCCCATCTGTTTCCAACCTTCACGGGCTGGATTAGTGCCAATAGCGTTCATTGGTGAGCCATGACCTACGAATAATACGGGTGATGTCTTCATCTTCAAATGTCCTTTCGTTGATATGTTTCGTCTTGAACGTGCAGGCTTTGCCGACATCATGGTTTACAGATTTTTTGCCGACGCTTGTCTGACATCGATGAAAAAGTAGTGGCTTATTTCACCACTACTTTCTTTCCACCGATAATGTAGATGCCTGGCCGCAGTCCGTCGGTGCTGGTGGCCTGACGCTTCACGAGTCTTCCGTCGAGCGAGTAGATGTCGTTTGATTTAGTCTCTTCAGGCAGGTCGATTGCTGACAGTCCACCAATATTGAAGCGCGTGTTATCCAGATAGTTCATTCGCCGAGTGAACCAGTCTGTGAGGTATTCCATCTCGTTGTCGAAGTCGAGTGTGTGGCCGGCAATGTCGCTGTCGCCGTCCCATCTTTCCTTTTCGCGCTGGTCAGCTCCGCAAGTCTTAAACTCGTCGATATAGCGGCGGAAACGATCCAGAATGCTGTCGGTAGCGAGATATGTCTTTCGCAGGTCTCGATAGCGGTATCTCACGTCTTGGTTGAAATTCATTGGGTCGCATTCGCGCATCCGTTTGAAGAGATTGTAGTCGCCGTGCTCGTAGTTGGTGATGAACTCGGCGTAGTCTTGTTCCGGACCGAGGAATGAGGCGTGATAGTAAACGTCGCTCCATCTCTGTCCGCATGTGGCATCAAGATCCCATACGGCAGGCGTTATGCGCTTGTCGTTCTGTTGGTCGTAGATGGCGAAGAAGAGGTTTTTGCCGTGATTGTCTGTAGAGAGGATTGTCTCCATGAGTATGTAGTAGTCGCGCCAAGCCTTGTAGTCGAAGTAGGAGTTGAACTGGTTGAAGAACTCTCGGTCGGTGCTTGTACATACAAAGTTGACAGCATCCCACAGCGGGCTCCAATCGGTGGGGCGCACGTCTTCGATGTCGGGATATTTCACGTAGTAGTTGTCCCATGACTCGCTGTAGTCGGAGTATGTTGCGGGCGACGTTCCAGGATAATCATTGCGGTCATAGTTGTGGCCCATGAATACAGCGTAGCTCCAATCCTTCGATTTCCACAGCTGTCCGTGCATCACTTTAAGCGAGTCGTCATATTTCTTCAGTTTGAGTTGCTTGCGGTCCATGTTCTCATACATGCAATAGATGCCATGATACTCGCCGTTGAGTATCAGCTCTACGAATTGTCCGCGTGTTCCAGTGAGTGCTTTCGGCTCTGCACCATAGTAGTAAGGCTTCACTGCATAGTCGTTCCAAAGGTCGGTCAGCACTCGGTTTCTCACTCTACTCATGTCCACTTGGCAGGCTTCTAGAATCCAGTGGTTGTCGTTTCGCAGACCGAAGAACTTTTGATCTTCTTTCTCACCGTTCTCGTCGAGAAACTTTATGCTGTAATTGCGCTTATGCTTGTCGTTGCCGTTGGTTATTCCGCCGCGATATTTTGCTTTCATGCGCAATATTTCGGGCTCTTTCTTCGTTGGCTGATAGACGCGCATTGTGCCTTCGGTGTAGTTTTTTGTATATTCGCCCCAAAGTTGCACTACGGGCAGAGATGTGAATGTGAGTACTTGTGATGCGACGGTGCTGCCGTTTGTCTTTGTGGCTGAAAGTGTGTATGTCTTCAGTGCCTCGACTTGCTTGAAGGTGTATGTCTGTCCGCTATCTACTTCTTCACCGTCGATGGTCAGTTTGCCCCATCCTGATTTCTGTTCGTAGCTGATGGTGGCAGTATAGTCGTTCCCGAAGTTGCTCAGTTCTATTGGGCAGAGATACTGTTCGTTGCGTCCGTCGTAGGCCATGCCGTGCTTGCCAATCAGTATGGTGCCGCAGGCGCGTTTCAGCGGATCGTTTGCTGCGGTGCCGCCTGTGCCTTTGCGCAGTTTCTCAAGGGCATCAAATTTGCCCATTGTGGTTGACTGCTGTTTTTCGGCTTCAGCTATCAGTCGTTCTATCTCCTCGTCGGAGTATTCGCTTGCCAGTTCGTCGGCCACTTTCTCACGCTCAGCCGAGAGCAGTTCGTCGGCAGTGCAGTCGAGATAGAGTTTTACGTTGTCGATAGCCACCCAGTTGGCATTGCTTGATGCCACTTTCACGCCGCATGAGAGCGTATTGCCGGTGGTGGTAGTGTTGACTTGGAATTTTTCTGGCACGCCGTCGGCTGTGTGGACTGCTGTGGTTGATGTGCCGAGATAGAGATTCACTCCGCTGACGGTTGTAGATGGGTCTGCTTGTTGTGTGGAAATCATATCGGCAGTCAGCGTGTAGTTGCCTGATGGAATGTTGCTTACCTTTTGTGTGAGTGTGCGGTCGGAGAGATACTGAGTATCGTTGCGGCGTCCGCGCATATTGGGACTTGCAATCCAAGTCTCAACGAATGGCAGCGTGCATGAAGCATCGCCGTTGGTGTAGCCTCCGTAGGATGCTTGAAGCCACCATTGACCTTGGTCGCTGTCCCAACCGTCCATCGACTTGGCGCTTGCCGTAAGCCATGAACTAACGTCCCATCCTTCTTCGGTCTTCTCTTGCTCGAAGATTTGTGTGCCTGAGGCGTCAAAGAATTTGAACAGTTGGTTTATTCCGGCAGCATCGGTTTTGGAGTAAGTGCCAACCATATACGAATCCACTCGCACGTCCCACAGATGGTCTGTCTGTCCGCAGTTGCGTATGGCATAGATGCCTTCCGACGATTGCTGGAAAGTCCAGAGCGAGTAGTCGCCGTTCATCTCGTCGGTCATTGAGACGTATCGGCGGTTGTCTTCGCGCACTCCGTCGTAGGTGATGTACTGCCCCGTCTTGGCGTTCTTTATCGACCATTTGCCTTCCTGCTCTTCAGTGAATTGCCAATAGGTGTAGGTGGCTGTGGTTGCCGAGGTCATATAGTAAAGGGGTGTCGCCTTCGATGCCGAGCTTCCGTCAACTACGCATCCGCCTGCGAATTGCAAGCATTCTATGTGATAGTTTTTGCCTGCTTCGAAGGCTGGGTCTGCCGTCAGGCCGAGGCATACGGCAAGCAGGGCCTGGAGTATGGTTAGTCTTTTCTTCATTTTCTTAGTAGTATTGTTTTCTCAAATTGCCCCGATTTATTATCCTTTTGTCCGACTATCATCGGCGATAGTCCTTTGTGTTTGTAGTAGAAGAATCACTTTTGCCATGGCAGAGCCTGTGTGGTTTGTGGCTCTGCTCATGGCTTTGTGAAATGTTTTATCCTGCAAAGAGTGGGTAGTCTTTCATTGTGTCGTTCACACGTTTTCTAACAGAGGCAATCACTTGCTCGTTCTCAGGGTCGTTAAGCACGGTCTCTATCAGTTCGGCTATCAGAACCATCATGTCTTCCTTTGCCCCGCGGGTGGTGAGGGCTGGCGTGCCGAGACGTATGCCGCTGGTTTGGAATGCCGAGCGAGTGTCGAATGGCACCATGTTCTTGTTCACGGTGATGTCGGCTGCCACGAGAGCGTTTTCGGCCACTTTGCCTGTCAGCTCTGGATATTTCGGGCGAAGGTCAACGAGCATCGAGTGGTTGTCGGTTCCTCCGCTCACGATGGCAAATCCGCGCTTGGTGAGTTCGTCGGCCAGCACTCGGGCATTCTTCTGCACCTGCTTTGCCCACTCCTTGAACGAGGGTTGCAATGCCTCGCCGAATGCCACTGCTTTGGCCGCTATGACATGCTCGAGCGGACCTCCCTGAATGCCGGGGAAGACTGCCGAATTGAGCAGTTGGCTCATCATCTTCACCTGCCCTTTAGGCGTGGTCAGTCCCCATGGATTCTCAAAGTCTTTGCCCATCAGAATGATGCCGCCGCGAGGTCCGCGCAGGGTCTTGTGGGTGGTGGATGTTACGATGTGCGCATATTTTACCGGATTGTTCAGCACTCCTGCCGCGATAAGTCCGGCAGGGTGAGCCATGTCGATCATGAGCAGAGCTCCCACCTCGTCGGCTATCTTGCGCATACGCTCGTAGTCCCATTCGCGGCTGTAGGCCGATCCTCCGCCGATTATCAGCTTTGGGTGGCACTCGTGGGCCAGCCGTTCCATTTCGTCGTAGTCAACTCGTCCTGTTTCAGGATTGAGATTGTAGCCAACGGGATGGTAGAGAATGCCGCTCGTGTTGACGGATGAGCCATGGGAAAGGTGGCCTCCTTGTGCGAGATTCAGCCCCATGAATGTGTCGCCTGGCTTCAATACTGCCAGCAGAACAGCTGCATTGGCCTGGGCTCCGGAGTGGGGCTGAACGTTGGCGTATTCGGCATCGAACAGCTTGCAAACGCGCTCGATGGCGAGCCGCTCCACTTCGTCAACCACTTGGCATCCGCCGTAGTAGCGCTTGCCAGGATAGCCCTCGGCATACTTGTTGGTGAGAGGACTGCCCATGGCGGCCATCACTTCGTCGCTAACAAAATTTTCTGAGGCAATGAGCTCCATTCCCTTCAACTGCCGCTCTTTCTCGCGAGCAATCAGACTGAATACTTTTTCGTCGTGCATATCTTTTGTTGTTGAAATTTTCGATTGCAAAGATACACTTTTTTTCTCGCTGACACAAAGATTTCAAAGAAAAGTTGTAACTTTGCCACTAAATTAACAGATAAACGTATATGAATACATCACTTATCCTTCACTTCCTTCGCGGCATTGCTGCCAACAATTCGCGTGAATGGCTCGATGCTCACCGCGACGAATATGAGGAAGCACGCGGTGATTTCAACAGAGGGGTGGAGCAGATGATAACGCGAATTGCTACATTCGACCCGTCGATAGCCCATATCACTGTGCGCGACGCAACCTATCGGTTCAACCGCGACACGCGTTTCTCACCAGACAAGTCGCCATATAAGCGACACTTTGGTGCATACGTGGCCGCTCATGGGAAAAAGGCTCTGCATGGAGGCTACTACATTCACATTCAGCCGGATGAGTGTCTTATGTCCTGCGGAAATTATTGGTTGCCAACCAATGTGCTGACGGCTTGCCGCAATGAGATAATGGCACGCGAGAAGGATTGGCTCGCGATAGTGGAAAGTCAGAAGTTCCGCCGTCTGTTTGTTGGCGATGGAAAGTCGGAGTGGGGGACAGGCAATGGTTTCGGATTGGAGAGGCTGAAGACGGTGCCGAAGGGATTCCCGCGCGATTGGCCTCATCTGAAATATCTACAAATGAAGGACTACTGCTGCTGGCGGCACGTTGACAACGACTTTTTTGAGGGGGACAAGTGGCTTGACACTATGGAGCACGATTTCCGGGTGGCAAAGCCAATGATGGACTTCATCAACAGCGTGATTGACGATTACGAATGATGAAAATCCCTCGTGCTTTTCTGTGCGGCATTGCTTCCTTCAGATTTAATGTAGGATAGTCATGCGTCACAATCGTGGTGCGAGCTTGTTACAATTGGGATTTTATTCGAAAAGAATCCCGATTTTTCGTGGGAAGAATCGGGATTGTAGTTTCTTGTTGTCCGCATTGATTATTCGGCCTTCACTCTTTTTCCTACTGTCAGAATGTTGCTGTCTGCTTTGCGCTGGTAGGTCATAGAGTCGAGTATTTGCCGCGCAAGATGTATTCCAAGACCGCCTATCGGACGCTCTTCGGCGCTGAGAGTGGTGTCGGCTTCGTCGGCTTTGGTTGGGTCGAAAGGTGTGCCTTGGTCGATGATGGTGAAGATGAGGCATCCGTCGCTCGTGGTTGCCTCCACTGATATGTCGCCGCTTTGTCCTTCGGGATAGGCGTAGTTTATCACGTTGACCACGAGTTCCTCCATTGCGAGGATGGTCATGCCGGTGTCGTCGGGAGACATTCCGGCTGCCTGGCAGGCTTGTGAGACGTAAGCGGTGAGCGGCTCCACTTGGTCGAGGCTGTTGGTGAGGATTATTGCGGACATATACTATTATTTTAAACTTTGATTTTGAATTTCGGCGAAGCTTAGAATTTATATGAGAGTTTTGCCATCACGTTGCGCCCTTTCTGTGGCATTGGCACAGTGTTTGAGCCTATGGCATAATCGGTGCCGAGGATGTTGTAGCAGTCGAGCGAGAGAGTCAGAGGACGCAGTGTGAAGTCGAGGCCGGCATTTGCTATGCATCTTGCAGGCAGCGACGTTGTTTCCGATGTGGCTTGGCGTGTGTAGAATGTAGCGTTTGCTCTGAGGTACAGGCGATTGCCTGAAGCTGTTGAGAACATCAATCGGCGGCAGAGGGCTTTTGCCGTGAAGTTCGGGATGTTGATAATCTGGTTTTCCACAACCGAAAAGTCCATTCCGTGGATTACATTTTGGAATGAGCATGAGAGCGATGCAAGCCATTTCACATTGGTCCATGCCATTGTTGCCTCGATGCCTGCGAGATTGATTTTTCCTGTATTCGAGAAAGTCAGGTTCTTTTGGTTGAAATACACGATGTCTTTCAGAATGTTGTAGAAAGCATTCATGTCGAGAGCGAGCCCTTGTTTTGGCTTGTTCCACAACACGTTCAGTTGGAAGGCATCCATAATCTCAGCGCTTAGGTCTTCGTTGCCTTTATAGATGCCAAGCTTATTGGCGCGGTAGAGGTATGGCGCATCGACGAATGAGTGGGCGTAGCCCAGCTTCATGTTGGTGTGCTTGTTCATCTTCCAAATCACGGATGCTCGCGGTGAAACGGCATTAAGGTTCTTCTTGTTGAAGCGTCGCTTGTGGTCGTAGCGCACTCCGCAGTTCAATATTATTTTTTTCTTCCATGCAGCCTTCAGCTGAAGGAATGGTGATATGATGAACTCGTTGCCGTTTGTCAGCATGGTGGTTTTGTCGGAGAGCGTCACAAGAATGTGGGTGTAGTCGTCGCCGAGCAGCAGTGAGTTGTTTTTCATGACGAACTCTTCGGCTTGCAGTCCCACGAGCAGGTTGCCGGCCCAGTTGCGCGTGCTGAATGGCGTTGTGGCTTGCAGACTTCCTCCGAATGTGTAGTCGCGCCAGCTTTGCGACAAGTAGATGCCTCGCTTTATTAGCATCATCTCAACGAGGCTGTTCTTCAGTTTGGTGGTCAGATTGGGGTCGTTGAGGTCGATAGGCAGCTGTATGTTGTATTTGTTCAGCGTGTCGAGGATGTGGCTTTCCGAAAGTTTCTCCTTGAAGTAGCCCATCAGGTTGCGGTGGGTCAGCAGTGTGCTGACGAGCGAGTCGCCTATTTCGTTAGCAGCCAGTACGCCGAGATTGCTGTCCCCGATTGATGATATGGTGTCGGCCAGCACGCTGTAGTAGATGTTTTTCTCGACGTCGGTGAAAAGTGTGGCTTTCAGTGCCGTCTTGCCGATGGCAGTCTCGTATGTGAGGTTGGCGTGCATGGCTTTTCTGCCTCGTCCTGGCTTTATGTCGTCTATGTAGCGGTAGTCATCATATTTGTAAAGTGCAGGCGACCACGGCGAGTAGCTTGTTACTTTCTTTGAGTTTTGCAGTGTCATCGTGAGCGAGAGGTTCTTGTATTGTCCGTTGAAGCCAATGTCGTAGGAAGGCGACTGGTTGTAGCCTCCAATATATATGTTTCCCTCGTCGCGAATGTCGCCACTTATGTGGTATGGTGAGTCTTTTGTGATAAATCGTTTCACGCCCCTCGACTGATAGATTGAAGCCCATGCAGAGTAGCTCATTCCCACGCCGGCTTTTCCCATAATGATGTCGGCGCGATAGGTGCGTCCAGACCCGCTGGAGATAGATATTTTGCCTCCATCCATGTCGTGGCCTTTCTTTGTGATGATGTTCACCACCGCTGTGAGAGCCACGTTTCCGTAGAGCGAAGATGCTGGTCCGCGCAGCACCTCCACCTGTTTTATCTTGTCGAGACTGGTGCGGAAGTCGGGAGCCTCTGCGTTGGTGGAGTGGCTGTTAAGTCGGTGGCCGTCAAGCATTATGAGTATTTTGTCTTGCGCTGTAGAGTATATGCCGTGCATGGCGATGTTGCTTTCAGCTCCTTCCACGTTGTTCATGCCAGGCACGTAGATAAGCAGCAGGTCTTGCAGCGACTGTGCTCCGGATGCTTCTATCATCTCCTCAGTGATTACGGTTACTGGTACCGGCACTTCGTCGAGCGACTCTGCCTGTTGTGATGCGGTGGAGACCTTTGCTCCTCCTCGTTTCATCTCTTCCACAAGGTCGGCAAAACGTGCAGGGTCATGTATTGTTGGGGTGTAGTAGGGGTTCTCTCTGAACATCAGCTCAGCCTGCTCGCGTGCTTTCTCCTCGCCGGTGGTGAATAGTGCGCAGAGGGCTCTCAGCCGGTAAGCTCCCTCCTTGATGCTTCCCGAATAGTGCGGCAGGTTAGACTGAAGTATGCTGTCGCATTTGGCGAAGTTGCCGATGTTGTATTGTTCTTCGGCCTCGCTGTAGCTTTGCATTGCTTCGCCTGCCTTCTGTGCCTGCGTGGGGGCAGCCAAAAGCAGCATCAGCAGTATGAGGAGTTTCGTTTTCGACATTTGCTTTAACCTTTAAAGTATAACTTACAAAGTCTTGATGTGTTGAAGTTTATCGTTCAATGACAATGTTCAAGGCTTCAGCGGCAGCAGTATGGTGAAGGTGGTTCCTTCGCCTTCTTTCGATGTGAAATTGATGCTTCCGTGATGCTTGTTCACTATGATGTCGCGTGTGAGAGCCATTCCAAGTCCTGTGCCTTCGCCTTCGGGCTTGGTTGTGAAGAAGTCTTCGTAGATGTGCTGTTGCACTTCAGGGCTCATTCCCTCGCCATTGTCGGCGATTTCGATGGACAGCTGCTCGCCTGCGATGGCGACGCTTACTGTTATGGTGGGTTTGTAGTCGTCTGTCTGGTTGTTTTGCTTCTTCCATACAGTGTAGCAGGCATTGTTCATCACGTTGAGCACGGCTCGGCAGAGGTCTTGAGGCACTACTTCCACGAGGGGCATCCCTTCAGCGTAGTGTTCTTCTATTGTTACGTTGAAGCCCTTGAAGTTGGCTCGCATGGAGTGGTAGGCGAGCCATACATATTCTTTCACTGTCTTAGGTATGTCGGTGGGTATTCGCGCGTCTTGCTTTCCCCGGCTGTAGAGCAGGATGTTTCTCACTATGCTGATGGCGCGCTCTCCATGCTCGTCAATCTTCTCCATATTGCTCTTCAGGTCGTCGAGCATGTCGTCAAGTTCTTCCTTGTCATCGGCGTTGAAAGCCTGCTCGTTGTCGGCAATGATGTCGGCAATGTCGTCCACCATCTTCTTCGACATCTTGCTGAAGTTGATGACGAAGTTCAGCGGATTTTGTATCTCGTGGGTGATGCCGGCCACGAGTGTTCCGAGCGAGGCCAGCTTTTCCATTCTTTTCACTTGAGCCTCAAGGGCTTCCTTTGTTTTTTCATTCTGCATGGTTGTCTCCTTTTTTCAGTGTGATGGTGAATTCGGTGTGGTCGTCTTTCACGCTTTCC
>Ga0181612_100497_pt1 | contig 18224 bp, 5 predicted proteins | sample HoacroProtozoa21_FD_119630 | JGI IMG/M metagenome (GOLD analysis project Ga0181612, IMG submission 119630) | Hoatzin crop microbial communities from Cojedes, Venezuel. Combined Assembly of Gp0051906, Gp0051904, Gp0051908
AATTTCTGATGTTAATTGCAAATAAAATGGAGCTTTATTGACTGCTTCCATGGTATTCATGTAATGGAAACTTCTTTATGAGGGGGACAGGGAGAGGCAGTTGAGCTATTTCATAACCTACCTTCTCGGCATGTGTGCTGACAGATGTCCCTTCCCCTTTCCTCCTCCCAACCTGGGCACCATGTCTGTATGCCCTTGTACTTTTAGGCTTCCACACAATATTTAACACTGGAACTTTCTGTGTAGATGTTATGATACAAGTCTTCATGCCTAAAACAAATACATATGTTTTATTTCTATGAAAAATGGTGTTGATCTAGAAGCATTTTAGGTTTAGTTAATGTGAATTGGAGCTTAAAATTGTTATCGCAAGAAGTTCTCCTCCGTAACTAGAAGTACAATTTATGAACTGTTAGGCTTAGTTTTGCGTATTGAAAGGAATGAGAAACTGTAAATCTCAACAGCTGCTGAGTTCAAGCAATTGGGTAAAATATAAAAGATTAATATATGTTCTGTGGGCAAATTATCCCCATATATTCATCAAATAATTTTTCTGAAATTGATTTTCTCAGTCATTGACCAAAACCCAATGCATGCCAGTCAATTTTCTAGGGAGTATTTAGGAACTCTGTCAGCCACAGGCACTGTAATGGTGATTACAGTGTTGGCAACTCTCGTTTAGTGGAAGTATCCGATCAAGTGATCCTCCAAGGAGTGTGCTGCTGATGGTTCTGGGCAATATTCCTGAATTCCAGCACTGAGCTCTGGCTATGCTCTCTGCAGAGGAATCATTTGCAATCTTCTCTTCCTTCATCACCTTCAACAAGCTAGCCAGTGTTCTAGAAATTTGGCTGTGCTTCATCTTTGTGTCTATTTGTTTTCTCGCAGTCTGCCACTTTAATGCATAGCAGTTAATAAAATAACAAAAATGTCAGAAAGAAAAATACTGTATGAGAGAAGTAGGTAGACTTCCTAGCAAAAGTTGAAAAACTAACTTGAGCAGATTCGAAAACAAACATACATAACTGCCAGCAGTGAATTGAACAAATACTAGGGAATTGGGTGATGTTACTGAAAGCTGAACTTTCTCTTTTGTCATTTCTTAGAAAGTGTATTTGAAGCACAGTCATGTTAGGTGTACCCAGATACTTTCTTTCTCACCTGCCCAGAACACTGATGAGATGGGGATGTTGCTGAAATGTGAGGGGACTTGGATTTATGGACATTGGGAAGACTGTAGTTTTCATGGAACTCTGTACGTGCTATGGTTCCTTGAAAGTGATGGAAGAACTGTGTCTGCAGATCTGAGTGCTCAGCAAAGATGCTTTCACTTCACCATTTTTTAGCATGTTTAAATCAGTTTGCAGCATCTTAAAGCATAAGAACAGAATGAAGGAATGTTTTAAGCAATTTAAATAAAGTATAGAATAAAAATTCCAGGTTGCTTTTGACCACTGAAATTCAAAAATTTTGTAGCTCTTTAAGCAGAGGTGGAAGATAATGGAAAAATAGCAACCTTGCTTATTTCAGATTTTTGTAGATTATTCATACCCTGCCTCACTGTGCAAGTCCCTCAAAAAAGAAAAATCAACCATTTGCTCCTTCTATGTAGCTTCAGAGGTATCATGGGGTTTTATTTTGAAGACTAATGGGGTGGGGTTAAACCTTCCGGTATTACATTAAGACTACAGAAGAACAATTTTCAGATTTTTTCTTTTTTTTTTTTTTGTGGCTGAAAGCATCTGCAAAATGTCACTGCAAGGTAGGCAATGAAACAGTTATTTTCTGCAGAGTTATGCCACATTGACATACTCAGGGGTTTTAATAACATCCCACCTCGAGTTTTACAGGGGTTTTTTAACCTGTTATTACTTCAGTTTCTTGTGGTTTTTATCTTGAGGTTTCCAGCTGTATAGTTAATGGATTGCTTCTGGTTTACGGCTCAGTTCTCAATTTTTGTGTCTGTTATGTACATCAAGTGACAAGATGTCATAACTACTCATAAGAAAAATATCTTTTTTGTTTTCTAAGCATAGTATTTCTTTAAATAGATGCTTAAAATGATTTCATTAGGAATTTCAAGAAAAACTTAAGACTGTCAAATCTAATCTAAATCAGAGTGAACTCTACCATACTAATTTAAGCTTGAAAATTTTCAGGCTAAGCTAGCAGGCTTTCTACTGTGGTCTATATAGTTAACTGGTATTTTAGTTTATAGCAGATTTTATACAGGGGTTATATTTCTGATGTAGTTGTGTTAATTGATATGATTTCAATTATAAATGAATTTGTAAACTCACTTGGAGGTGCAAGTCATTTGAATGTTCTTCATGTTATTTTCTTGCGAACAAAGACAGTCTCCTTCTGTTGGGGAACATCTTTTTCACCCTAACTCCTGCTTTTTTGTAGTGTTACGTATAGGCTCCTCAAGTGGCCTCTGAAGGAGCAACTCTGCTGCCTCACGCTGAGTTCTGCAAGGCTAACTAAATACTTAGGTTTAAAAATTTGGGAACCGTCATGGGAATTGAATGACTTGTAATTTCATGGTAAATGGGGCAAAAGTGCTTCTAATAATAAACATTAAATTAAAAGTTAAGAAAATAGTGGGACTTGGTGATTGAGGGTGACTATTGAGGATAGGTTGAATCACACACAAATGTAGCCACCTATATATTAAACGCACACCAAGAAAATAACTCTCAGAATGCTTACTCTGGTAGCTGAGATCCTGTATTCTAAAAGAAGCACTCCTGTAGTAAGTATTTCTTTTGGGGAAGGATATTGTTAGATTTCTGCCCCAAAAATGTAATTACTTGGGTAGATATCTCCAAATTTTATTCTTTAATGGTTCCAGCTTTGTCAGAGTTTAATGTGCGTCAGAGCTCTTGCTCACAGTTGCATACCCTCATCTGGGTATTGGTACTATTTTCAGGTAAGGTAAAGGCTCTGTGGTTCTGGATCTTAAGGTTAGAGTCAGTCTTTCCTTCACTTTTTGAGACATAATACTGCCAGTAAATACTGAGGCACATAACAAGTGACACAAATGCAACAGAGAGTGACAGGTGGGTTTGAAAAATTAGTGGTAGATAACCTGGAGGTCAAGAACAGTTTAACATGTTTGCTTTGGGGGATTAGACGTTGTGATTTATCAGGATACAATTTGATTTAGCTGCATTTTTTTGAGGGCTTGGTGTATCATGACTAGCAACAGACACACACAGAGCCAAGTTCAGAAACAGGAAGCCCACCACTGTACGCATTAGCAGAGCTGAGATCAAACTTCTGTGTCACGTGCTGTGATTGTGAGCTGCCCAAGGCCTCAGATGAAACTGTTCATTCCTGGGTTTTCCAGCTGCTTGTGTTGGTGAAAACTGCACCTGCTTTGAGCACCGGGGCTTTTGCATCTCTGCTTGCAACAGTGTCAAATGTTCTTGCATACTGAGGAAAGGAGTTAGGGCAAGGTGTACGTACTGGCTGCTGCTTCTGACACCTTCACAGCAAAGGATGCTCGGTTATTACTTAACTGAGGCCATCTGGTGGGGAAACTCCAGTGGCAGCTGTGTCTGCTGCAGCTAACAGTTGTGAGCTTCAAAAAACTGGGAATAGATTTGCAAACATCTATTTAGTTTTCAGTTATGTTTTAGTTTGCACTAACTTTCATATCAAACATTGATTTGGCAACAGTTGTTCAAATTGTGTAACGTTCACCCTCAAATTTAGTGCAAGGTTGGAAATAGGAGGAATAACCTAGCAGGCAAACAATTAAACACATATTATAACAGTACATAACAGTAGAATTAAATAATTTCTTCTGTATTTCCTCTGTAACTTCCTCTGTGTGTATGCAGATAATGTCAATAACAACTAGTTTACGGTTTATGTGTTCATCTGTTACTTCTGAAACAGAGCTTTTTCTTACTCTATTCCACATCTTCAGCAAGGGCCTCATCTGTAGCCAGACTTCTGTTGTAGTGGTGTATTCTCTCCTGTACATTACTGTTATCTGTATGTATGGTCTTCTGGTTCAGCTGAGTGATGGGTTAGTCTGTCCTGTGGCTTGGTGCAGATGAAGCAAAATGGGAGAAATACATTCTGTAGCCAGAAAGTTATTTGATCTGTGAAACAGAAACTGTCAGTGTCACAATTCTGGCATCTGTGGTTTAAGCTAACTTTTCCTAATCTTTATGCTAATGATACAAAGTTGTGGAACTTCACGTAATTGTATGTTACGTAAGACGAGAAGCAGTGGCAAAGCTGGGAACCAGTTTACTCAGGGGGAGGTATTAACGGAGACCGGTGACACCAAGTCACTTAACAATAAATCACAGAAATTCTGTTTTGCCTGAAAAAAAGATAGATCTCAAGCTGCCCCTATGATGTTCTTGTTTTTCTCTAATATTTTTTTCCTGGGGGTTTTGCACATGGACATAAGGTTTTAATACTTCTCAACTGAAGACTTAAGCTTAGGTATAGGTACAGGCTTGACTCAGTGAATCAATTCCTTTTGCCTCCAGTCAAATCCAGAAAAAAAAAATATGCTTTCCCTGTCACTTTCTGAGACAGAACCAGGCACTGGAGCACCCGTAACTTCTGGGAAACCTACTTTCAGCTACATTCTGCTACTGCTTACTTGCACAACTGAAATGTCTGCCTCTGGAGGTAGGCTGACATCTGAGCAGTAAAAAATGTCCTGGGCTGAGGGGGTTTCTAACATGTCTCTTTAATAAAATTAAAATAGTGATTGAAGGATCTTGGGAAGGGTAAAAAACTGCAGTATAGTGTGTTCGTTAGCCCCAGATATGTTGGTGGCTCTCCTGTGCCATCTACCCTGTTTTTATTGCATTGTTGTCAATATGCATACTAGTTACTCTAGTGCTATGTTTAACTGGAGGGTATGACTACAGGGGTCAGCTAAGAGCATGTGGCTGATGCAATAATAACACGAAAATATTTAATTTTTAAAGAAAAATGTGCTTTCTTGAGATCACATAGAGAAATGTGGGGTTTATTCTGGCTGTTCTTGGATTTGAAAATGAGCAGTTTTAATGGCGATTTGAGTCTAAACTTTTCTATATGTTAATGGTGTTGCTTAGAGGGATGACAAATAATGGGTGTTGTAGAGGGTCACTACTGCTTTCTGTAGAGTTCATCTGAGAAAGTCTTGACGTAGAAGGCAAAACCAGTGTGTGGTAAAATCATGTCAAGCCCAGTAATCATGCAATGGAGTTAACCAAATGGATTTGCTGGAGCAGGGAAGAATGATGGGGTTTGTCCAAGTCTTCAGACATCTTCATCATATCAAAGAACAGAGAATTGAGTGGAGGGGAAGAGGAGTTGAAATCATTAAGCATTACGGCTTTCACATGGTCCACTCCTTTCAGTAATCTCTAGTGAGTGCAAATGTGAAGTGTCACTAGTCTTTTCTGGATGACTATCTAGTACTAAACACCACCCATGGGCAGTACTGTTGAGAGCAGTTTTCAGTAGGAGCAGAATCTTGTGATAGGCTTTTCTCGAGCTAGAATCTTTAGTAGCTGAAAGCTGAAAAGAAGCAAGCCCACATTATGGTTTTGGTATGTTTGATAAGGTGGTGGTTTTTTGGAGTGAACGTGAACAGATCCTCAAAAATCCTTGGAGACCTTCATGCAGGAATTCATGGAAGACAAACTTCTTTTCCCCCATATTCTTCATGTGTTCTGTTTTAATACAGAAAATAGTTATTAACTGTTTTTTACCTTCAGATAACTGAGTAATTTGGAGTAATTCAGCTTATGAGCAAGTTTTCAACTAAAAATATTATTCGTTTGAGCTGTTAGGCTATTGTGCAACAAGATTGTAAAAGTCTGAATGTCATCCTCGTCATATCTGAAAGGAAATGTCTGGAAGAAATAGGATGCTTTTGTAGATGCCATGAAGTTAGAGTCAAAACCAGAATAAAACAGAAATGTAGTTAAGTTGGCAGGGCTTTTATTTCCTCTGTGTAGCTCCCTAGTGCCCTGCTATTGGCTTAGAACAAGCCACTGTTATGATGCTGATGAGTGTGGTGTAATCCCATGGCTATTTACTGCAAAGTGGAGAATAAAGAGTGGTTAGACTCCAGGTCATGCTAATAGCTGCAGGCAATTCTCTTTGAGCAGAGAGGCTGATCCTGTCGCAATAGAAACAATATTTTATTTCCACATAATGATAACAAAACTACATTTTCGTTAAGGTTCTTGAAGTAATAAATCATAGCAATCTTTTATACTGGAGTAATAGTTGTATTGGTGGCAGGAATGGCTTCTGTTATCTTTTAGGTCAGACACAGTTAAAGGAACAACTACACTCGCTGCATGCATGACCCCTCATTGCTTCAGTGCCACTGTCCTCACAGACGTGCAGGTTCTTTGAACTGAATCCTGCAAAGAGTGGTAATGCAGAGTGAGCCTGTGCTGCTCCACCAGCCAGAGTTGTAGCCTGACAGTTACAGGAGGCAAATCTTTCAAGCTTTATTACAGGTGCAATTTTCTACTTGTTGCTCAAAGCTGCTGTTGACTTAAACAGATCTTTTGCACTGCCTAGAGTATTGGGCCTGGCTGAAGATAAATATGTAGCCACTGATGGCACGTTTAGTAAAAGCTAGCATCTGTATTATCTATTTAAATACTTTTCTCGAGGATGCTTAATGCTTCTGTTTAAATCTTTGCTTCAAGAAAAGATACATTTACTGAAGAGACATCTAAAGCTATGACAATTACTGGAAAGAAGACAGTGTGTTTATTCCTTACCTCCCAGCAGTGTGTAATGTTGAATACTAAAAATACCATCCCTCTTGGGCACACTGAAGTGCTTCCTGAAATACTTGAAACTTTATTATCTAGGGATTTCCAAGTTTGAGTGATCACAGAATGTTCAGCCATGGTGTCTTCTGACTAATTTTGTACAAGGCTCGCTTAAATGACTCTAAATCTGGAAAACTCCATAGATCATGGCAAAGGCTTAACAGAAATAGCACCTGGTCTATCAAAATAAGTTGTTCCTTTAAAAAAAACAACAAACAAACAAAAAAACAAACAATAAAACCAAATGCCATATGTCTTAGAAGTGTCTTTGGCTTCTTAGATTTCTGAAAGAGTACTAGTGGGAAGCAAGCTGCATTCTCTCAACCTCTGGTGGTCTGTCTTCTAGATACTTAAAGTATTTATTTGTGAACTGGGGAGAAACTAGCTGCTACAATTGGAAAGCAGAAAAAAAAGAAACCGTTCTGCTGTCAGGAAATGTGCTGCTTTCTCACTAAACTGACTACTAAGACATTACATAGTCTACATTTTCTGTTCCTCAGTTTGGGTGCGTTATAGTCGTGCTCAGTACAAATGCTGCTAAACTTGAAGTTTAGTGCCATTTTCATTACCAAAAATCGACCATGTATTTTAACAGTTTTGCTTCATGGTTTTGTAGGATTGGATCCAAGTCCCTAAATCAAAGGTTGCTGAATAGTTGACAAAATGAAGAGGTTAACTGAGAAACTGAGTTTTTTATATAGGTTTGTATTTCATGGTCTTCAGCTGACAGAGGCAAACTTATGTTTGGGTCTTTCACAATATCTGCTTTTAAGCACGGGTACTTAAATGGATCTGAAGTGTGAGTTATATGGTAAATGGATAAAGGCACTTCAGAGAACAAGCCAGAACACAGAAATTAGATGGAAAATGGACGTGAATATACCCCTTCTGCCTGCTTTCTGAGCAGATGTGTCTAATCTCTATGGTGTGTTGAAAGGAAGCTGTGTAGCTGTGGTTAGTACAGAGCTGAATTCAGATCAATTCTGCTGAAAGTTTGGGCATGTTAGCTGGGCTTGGAGTTAAATTAACTGTGGTTACACAGCTTTTGGTTGGCTCCCAACTCAGCAGAAGACTAGATATATGCTGAAATGTTTTGGTCCATTGGGAGTGAAATTTCTAAATGAATTTGAGCATCTGGGACTAGTTAAACAGATTGGCAAAGGTATATAGTGTCCAGGGGGAGTTAGTTTCCTAATCAACTCTATGAATATAGCACTTACTATATAGACAGTTAAATGCTTAACAGCTTCTGAGAAAACTGTATAGGCAGAGTGTCTGACAACTTAGCTGCAGCATGGTGTATTTCTCTTGTATGAGAGCTGACACACTGGCTATGTAGGAACCAAATTTATTTTAGTAAAATAGCTGTATATGAATGACATCAACTCTGTTTTTCCATGGAATGGAAGACTCGGTGACTTAGCAAGTGGAACATAACAGCAGAGAGCAGTGAGAATTATAATCTCTTACATTTTTTTTGTAAATATGTGAGCGATATTTTGAAAAGCCAGTGTAGTACTTCACTGAAGATTTATTAATAGCATTGTTTCAGATCATTGGCTTTATTGAAGAAGAAAGTGGCAAACCATTTAATCTGTTTATACTATCCTAATAGAAAAAGCATTATTAACTAATCTTTGTTTCCATGTTTTAAACTATTCTGAAGTCAAATAGTTCAGTGCTTCTACACTTACACCATTCCAATCTGATAATCAGTTTTAGACAAATAGAAAGCAAAATCAGGAAGATGATTGCTATTTGGCAAATTATTTATAAGCATAGTAGAATGGATCATAAACTGTAGTACAGATGAAGTTTTAAAAGATTACCAAAATTCTTTATCTTGGGATTTGGTAGATCATGTGAATAAGTAGCTAGCAATTTCACTGTCAAGCCCAATGCAGTGCTAAAAAAAAAAGTATTTATGTTATTAAAAAATACATGGAAATATTTGTGTTCTTTATCCAAAGGCTTCAGTCGTTCTTTTTTTTTTCTCATGTGAAAAAGGTAATCTTGCCCCTGAGCAGTGGCAGTGCTTTGTGGCAATATTCTCTGAAGTTCTGAGCCTTGAAGCTTTGAACAAATGGCAAGCCAAACTTGCATTTCAAACTTCTGCCTCAAAAAAGATTTTATTGTGATTATAATTGATGTCAATGGTGCACTAAGCAACTTTGTGGAATGAACATTACAACCTAAAAGTCAAATGTTCGTAAAGAATAACCAAACTCAACAATTTCTGATGGCAAAACCAGGCTCTGCTTAAGGGACAATAGATGTTTTTTCATCTTCCATAATTTCGATGTCTAGTAATACCCCAGGAGGAAGGAACTACATGTCTAAGATTTTGTTATTTGCAATAGATGAACAATTGCTTTGAAACTGTGCCAAGGAAACACAAAATTAGTTTGTATAATACAGATTCCATAGGTAAAAACTACATGGGGCAGCTGTGGTTTTGGACTTTATTTTATTCAGCTTCACGTCTAATTTTTTGACTGGGCTTAAATGTACACAGTACCACTTGGGAGGTCCGCTTCCACCTTTTATCTCTGAAAGTTTAGATAGGTTTTTCTGGACTTAAAATGCAAACAAAAAAAAATTTCATAAAAAATACATGGCCACTTCAAATGCTGGCCGAAATCTCTCCTTTTTTCTTTGATAGTATACTCTGGATGTTAGATAGAAATGGACTAAGAATGAATTATTGAACATTTATTACTCCATTAATAATAAAACAAAGTTAGCAAGAGAGGCAAGCCAGTATTTTAAGCAGATAGCTGAAGTGGAAATAAATACATTTAAGAATTTATTTTTACAAAATTCGTACTGATAGCAGTATGAAACCTTTAAGCTTGTGTTTTCTAACTTCCAAATTGCTTTTAGTGGCATGATCTAGGAAAAAATCATAACTGATTGATTTTAAATGAATCTGCACTTATGCATACTGATTTAAAAAAAAAATTTGAAGGCTGTAGTGGTACAAATGAAATAGCTACAAGTTAGGATGTTGTCATGTTATGAAAATTAATAATGCTTTTAATAATTGGCCATAAATTTTAGTAAACATGTATTCCATAGTGATTGAATATTCACCACTAGCACTCTGTTAAATTTTAACAAAGACAAAGGCAAAGACAGTTGAAGAGTACTAAATCTGCCTTAACTAAAGTTACGGATGTCTTACTAATAAAAGCTATTCTGTTGTATCACAGAACTAGAATAGACTACTCTATGCCTTTGTTTGATTTTTTTTTTTTCTTTCTATATCGTTCTGAAGGTGTTTACCGTGTGCCTAAATAGTGTTCTCTAGTGAGAAGTAACTTCTGAAAATAATTAGTGTTTCAATACCCGTGTTAGATATTTTTTCTTAACGTTAGACAAGCATTACTCACTGCAGTGGCAGAAAGAAGTAACTGCAGGTCCAGTGTTTATTCTCTCTCCAGCAGGCAGAGAAGGAACTCTTCTGTTCTTTCCTGAAATAAACACTTGGTTCTTTACCTGTTTGTTACCTTTTTAGTGTACTTAAGCTTGTCTCCCCCTAACTTTTTTAACCTTAGACTAACTCAAACTTATTGAGTCTTACCCAAGTAATACTTTAATGCCGCTGCTCATTCTCTCCGCCCTCTTTGGGAATGGCTGTCACTTATCTAATGAGCTTAACTGGGCTATATTCAGTTCTGGGTGTCTGACTGTATTCCAGCAACACCCTGGTTCCTTTGCTGTTTCTTCAAGAGTGTTGTCTCTGGGTTTGTAATCTACTGTTGTCCCTGAACTTCTGTTGCCTTACTGTGCCTAAATTCCTGATTAATGATCTGCAGGAATCTGGACTCATCATTGCTGAATAGCCATTATAGTTTTCGACACTATCTGATGAACTTTGAATTTTAGTACTATTCTCCAGCATTCTTTTGCTTAATCCTAGAAGTTGCCACTGCATGCTTATGAAGTATATTTGGTTACAGAACTGGTTGAATTAAAATTAAAATAATTACTACGTTGAATAATATTGGAACTATCTGGAGTTCTGAAAACTAGAAATCAATAAATTGCAGTGTTAGTGGAGCAGTATGTAGCTAGATGAGTTTTAGGGGCTGTAGCCTTAATTGCACAAGGTCAAAATCCTTAGGCTAGGGGAAGAATCCATAGGAATTGCTATCCATGGTAAATTTCTCAAGGATATTTTGTGCTTTAATAGCTTGCAGTCTGATGCCTGGGTGAATCTGAATAGATTCTCCCCTACCTTCATACAATTTCTTTGTCTTAAAAAATATTCTCTCTAGGAGTGAAATGGTGTTGCAAAAAAGCTCATTTACTTTACAGTTTGAGGAGTTTTATGTTTTCAGAGGTCTATTCCACATTGTCTTGCTAAATGATGTGGAGCTGAGGTTCCACAGTAGTGTGTAATTTAGCTGCAGTCCTTGAAAGGTGAATTGTCACTGTAAAACGTGATAGTGGGAGAGCAGATAGATGGGCTGGAGTTTAACAGCCTTCGTTCCCTGAAATCTTTTCCCACTAGCAGAATATGTAGAGTTCTAGAAAAGCATGCATGCTTGCTTTGTTGTGACTTGCACAGCTGTTTGTAATGAGGAAAGACTTTTTTACTTCAAGCTAACAAGTTAATTAGATTTTTAAAAATTATTTTCAGCCTGGATTAGTTCATGTCCTGAGGCCACAGAGAGAAGCACTTAGAAATCAATTTTTTGATTGCTAATTAGCCTACACCTTCAAGTATAAGCAAAGTTTCCCTATTTACATCTGTCAGTTACTTAACTGATCACAGGATAACTTGCTATTCCTCCAACTCATTGTTTGTTGCTAACTGAAGATTTTGATGAGTGTTCTTGTGTTATCTTCCAGTAGTTAAGTTCTTGGAAGGAAATGTTGTTCTTGTATTTGTGATCCTATTATTGTGTCTTTTGAAAGAATAGACACCTTATCTTTGTTGGTCAAGATCTGCAGTTTAGAGTAGTAGTTAGTTGATTTTTTTTTTTTTCTTGCTAGGTCCCCATTAAGGCATCTTTGGAATGCTGTCAACCCTCACTGTGTATTGGTTGCTGACCCTTAAAATGTTTGCTGTCAACAATGTGCTACTGTCTAGTTTTGGTAGTCTGTGAAAAAAATTGTGAACCTAGTTCAGATTTCTCTGAAGTGTTTAATTTATTATATATGAACAAAATACCTTAAAAAAAATTATGAAACCTTAAACTCTCCTTGGTGGATTTTTACTCTAATATTCTAATTATCTAAAATAGTCTACAACTGTAAACATAAATGCAATTCGATCAGTTCTGAGTTCCTGGGATTTTGATGAGCCTGTATGGATTACTGGGCCAACTGAAAATGGATAAGTTATGATCAGCTGAGGAAAAGAATTGTAGCATAGTCCTTACTGTCTTGATCAGAGGCCATAAGAGACAGCTATCTAGGCATGCCTTCAGCTTTTTATTTAAAAAAGCAACCAAACAAAACCCCCAAATCTGTTAATCTTGTTTTATTTGGTTCCATCAATTGACAGACATCCTAAAACACAAGAGAGCAACAAAGGGGAGGATAACTCAAGAACGTCTTATTCTGTGTTAATGAAGTTGTTTTAGTTACAGTAGCTATATGGTAATACAAATGAAAGGAATAAATTAATATTCAGATATCTTTATTTCATTTATTAGAACATTTCAAAGTGAACTTGTGGTTCTGTAGGACAATATTGCTGCATGCAGCAGGAGTACATCTAGTATTGCCCTGTATATCAAAACCAAGTAATTTTCAGGATGAACAAGAGAGGAAGACTTGATTAACAGCTGTAAACATGAAATGCATGCAAGCATAGAGTTACTACAGAAAAGGCTACTAAATAATTTTGCTTCAGAGCAAGAATAGAAGCATATATATGTATGTATAGTGTTCCCATACCCCAAAGCAAGCCTTAAACTAAAAAGGTAAGGAAGTTAAGGAAAGGGGAGGTGTTAGACCAAAGCAATTGTTGCAGCGAGCTGGCATGTATCAGGTGAGAAGGAAGCAATTGGCAAGGAATCGAAGTTTCTCAAACTGTTAGCCTTAAACTGTCAGAATGACACAGAAGAAATAGTGAATGTGAATAGTTTCAGAGTTTAATATTTTGAGGTGCTTTTGTCTTTATTGACTCTGTAAATTTATTATCTTGGAATATACGTAAGATCAAGCTATGCTGTTCTGCAGCTACTTTTGGATGTAGGCTTACTCTATTTCTGGTACAGGAAAAGTCTCTCAGATGGGAATGTGGACTGGCGTGTATGTGTACATAGTTTATAAGATATCATATTTAATCTGGGTATGCTTTCATAGAAATCTATTCTTTGTTAACGTCTTGCACTAAAAACCAGTGTCTTTTTGGTTTTTTCCATCCCCATGGAACCTAGGTTTCCTGTAGCTGGCTTGGAGTAGCAGCCTTTGAGCTCAAAGCTGGAAAAGAGAAGGTTCTCAAAATTAGACTCCCTATTATAGTAAAAGGTAGGGCAATAGAAATCTTTACAACATTAGGTGAGATTATTGCTTCACGACTAAGAAAAACAAAAAAGCCTATTTCTATTAGAACAAGAAGTAGATTGATTATTCAAAACGTATTGTTAGAAAAAAACGAAACCCACACTGACCTCTAAATCGGCATTGAGCATTATTTAGCTGCAATACAGTAGCTAAATTCTCAAGTAGTTAATTAACAGAAGCTTTATTTTTCTGTTCAGTGAAATCTAGGATGCTACTTAAGAAAAATAAACCAGAACTCAATTCTAGACTTTTTAGTTTTAGCTGGTAACTTACTGTCTCAAAATTGGGTCTTGGTTGTTTTAATCAAGCTTACTCCTTTTGATTTCTACAGGAAATTGCTTTTGGTCCTGGTATTAAACTGTCACTGATGTGCTACTTTAGCACTCCATAAAGGAAGTAAACATTTGTCTTGAAATAACTAGTGAGAGTTTGTGAGTGCCAGCTGGCTTTTCTGGGAGTTCCTCAGAAAGGAAAGGGAGCTTGAAAGAAACATCTTTTTTTTTTCCCAAGATGTACCAATAACATGCTCATCGGTAATTAGAGGAATGTAGTGACCCAAGAACTTCATTGCTTCCCCTTCTCACTGAAGCTGATGATAATGCTTGGTATCCTCAAGTTATTTCCTGTTTGTGGAAGAAAGCGTGTATTGCCCAGTTATATTTAAATGAAATGCTGAAACAATTAAAAAGAAAACTTAACAATAATACACATGGGAAGTAGGAGTCCAAGAGATGCTCAGCTGTCTGTTTGATTGTTTTTGATTATTGACCAACATATGTTACCAAAAGAATGATTACATCAGTTAGCGCTAAGTGGATAGCAGAGGGGTTGGGAGCTATAAATACCTAATGCCACCTATAGTTTCTGAACTTCTATGACCCTTCTGCGTTCATTTCTGGTAATAAACTAAAAGCAATTCGTGTTTCTCCACCTTCTCTGTGTGGTCTTATTCCACAGCAAAAATGAGGGAACTTGTACTCCACTGTAAACCCAACAAAGCTGCTACGTCGCAAAAATCAGATAAAAGCACAAATGCAGTTAATAGCTACATCACGAATGATGAGCTAAAGCCATGCATTAGCCTGCCTTTTAAAACTCGCTAGGGTATGTGCTGTCAAAGCAGGTGCTTCACGTTTCTCCAACAGAATGTGCATGAAAAACTGAGATGCATCGCCCACCACCAAACTATGGTTGTTGGGGACGATATAGAGGAAACCAAAACAGTAATCCAGCAGGTATGTCTTGGTCTTTGTCACTGCAGGATTAGAGAGGCATGATCATTCCATAGAAGTGAGTCTTAGAGTGTAGGGAACTTATTTTTTTTTATTGTAATTATTTTTAGGAAATTTAGTTATAGCTGTGTTTCAGCTGCACTAGAGAAAGGGGAGGAGCAGGCAGAGACTGTTTCTCCTTGTCACTGTCAACAGATGTAAAATGCTAGATGAAGATAGAAATGCAGCACCTATACAGCTATTGGTTCTAATTCCAGACCCATTTTACAAAGCTAGTCGTGGTTCTGGGAAGTCAATCAGTTGGTGAAGCTACCTGTGGATCTGTCAGACCTGATGTGAAGCAAGCGAAGTCTGTCGCTCGGGCAGCTGCACAGGCCTGCTCCAAAAATAAAATAGTTTGCACTAAGTGATGCGTGGGGACATAGCTTTGGAGCGATTGTGCCAGCTAATAATCAACTTTGCATGCAGTAGGTTGTACGGATGTGTTTTGTTAGCAGAAAGCTTAGGTTCTTCTGGGGAAGCGTCAAATTTCATTTCTTGCTACAAAGTAGAGACTGCCAGACACCCACGAAAGTGGGATTTCATTACAAAGCAGGTTGTCAGGCATCTGAATTGGGTACAGACACGAAAAAAAATACATTGACAGTGTGCAGAACGTATCAACACCTCCAATTGTCGTGTTTTGGATCACTGTTACCATCTGTTGTATTCCCTGCTGTATGCTCCTGCCTCTCTTGGGTGGAACTGAAGGTGTTTTAGGCCCAGCGTTTCTGGAGCTCTTTTCACTAGTTACTTTGATTAGAGGTACATTATTCAGATGGAATACTTGCAGATGGAAGAGACACTAATTTATAGTGTTACTAGTAGGAGTTGAATGACTATTCAGAAGCTTGAAGCAATAGCTCTTGCTGTCACTTTGCTCTACAGTCTTTTGGGATAATTTCTCTTACCCAGACTATTGTTTAAACCTTTTTGATGGAAACATTCATCACTCACCACTTAGGTGTTAGACATTTAAAAAACCCCAAAGCTTTTTTCACGAGTTATTAATTAGAATTTATTTAAATCTTCAGACATTGGAAGGACTGACAAGGTTGGTGCATGCCCTGCAATGTGATGTGATAGTATTGACTTTACAAGAGCTTTCCAGTCTATTGTAATCCAACTGGTTTTAATTTTAAGCTGAAATTTCGCTGTATTAGAACACTAAAAATATAATAGACTTCTTAAATGTATACTTCACAATTCATGTAGATGTAATTCCATACGCAGAGTACCTCTCAATAATGACATCAATGATCCTATTAATATTTACATTGCATAAGATATGTCATACTTTGGCCCTAGATTTGATAAGCAAACTGAATATGTTTTTTAGTGCAGGAAGAGACAAATATTTTTAAGGAACGCCTAGTACGATTTTACCTTAACTTTACTCCAGTAGCGTCATTGACTAATGATCACATATTTTCAGTAACACAGGAACTACTATGTGTTGACAAGGAAACATGAGAACAGTGTGGGGTTTGAGGGGTTTTGTTACGGTGTTTTGTTTTAGTTTTTTTTCCAAAATGAGAATTCTGGATTACCTTTTAAGTGTATGATGCTTAGAATTTCAGATGTTATTTTGACTTAGTGTGGTGTGTAGAAGTAGTTAAAGGCTAAGACACATGCAAGATAAGAAATGTTTCCAATCCTTAGTTCTTTTTAATAGCAAAACTGAAGACAATGCAAACGCACTTCCTATTTAAACATGCTTCCTTGTGACTGGTTTTGAATTAGCTGTTTTGGGGGGGTGAAGTCTGATACCTTACTGGCTTAGTAACTCACTTCAAAAGGAAAGTCAAAATATTCTGACAAGTTTGTCCTCTCTCTAGAAAATATACATTAACAAGATGAACGGGTGATATACAATTTGCTATCTACTTCATGGGGATGTTTCTGGAATGTTTCCCAGTCTTGTCTTTCTGATATGTCTGTGGGTTGTCAGTAACAATTGTTTTAGTTTTCATGTATGTATTTAAGTCTCATAAGAAATACCAGTCATGTTTTGATTATGCCAACCATTCATTTATGACTAGAAAAAAAAAATCATCTCTGAAATGGAAGAAAAAAGTCAAGTCAGGAAGCCCATGAAGACAGACTGACAGAACTCATTTTTGGCAGCTAGCTGTTGGCCAGACCCTGGAATATAGCAGTGAATTAGCAGGTCCAGTTTCTGGTGGCTAGAATCAGTATGAAAGTGTCCTGTGTACCAGCAGAGCAGAGAAGCAGGACTTTTTCAAATCTGATTAGTTGCTTTGGTTTAAAAGTCAAAACCAGAATGGGTATTTCTCCTAATACTGGCTGCCTGAACAGCACAAATATTGTGTCTTAGAAAGGTGGCAGGTTGCTGTGAAGTGTTCTGAGAATACAAAGTAGTTTCCTGTAAAAGTACACATTTGCAGCTTGCTGAACTAAAAGAGCTTCTCCTCCCAGGCTTGTCAAAGCTGCAAGTCTTCCTTCTGCTTGCACAATACTAATCATAATTTTGTATAGAGTTGTTAATATGACATCCAAGAACTTTGCCATAATTCAAACTACGCAGATAACAAAGGTCAAGCCATAGAAAAATTTAAAGATTCACAGGAGCTTTTAAAGATGTCTTTGATTAGATAAACTTGACTCTAAATGAGTTAAATAAAAGAAGAAAACAAACCAAATAATCAAAAAAAAACCCCACACCTCTTACAATCAAACACCTTTCATATTAGTTTTTCTTCCCTGATGGCAATCAGACTTTTTTCAGGTACCAGTAAGTACTTGAGCCCTTTTACACATTAGTGATAGCTTTGTGTGGTAAGGGTCCTTTATGGTCTAGCATGTAACTTCTGGTAGAGTACTTAGCTGTGTTGTAACTAACTTCAGCTTTTTGTGCTACAACCTGCACTTCGTGGACTATGCTGGAGAGTGTTACAATACAAATTTTTACAACTGCTTTGAAGGATTGCTCAAAGCAAAGAGTTTGATTGAATACCTAATACGTGAAGGAAGATGGATAGCTGGGGGGGGAAGCACGGCCCAATTTTTAAGTTTCTGTGAACAGCCCAGTGGCTGAGCAGGAGGACCGCTGGTGCCGTTGGTCCAGAACAAGAGTGAAACTTTCAGGGGTAAGCAAAAGCTTTCCTTTGAATGCAGTTTGAAGTGATTTAGTTGCTGATGCCAAACCATGAACAGTATGCAGGTGAAGCTAGCATGGTAAAAAGAAATACTTAATTTCTTGTTAATGTGAAGTGTTTGTTCTGAAATTACCTGGTTTGGATTATAGTGGGCTTACCAAGTTCTGACAGCAAGGCGGAAAGGAACAGAATTTGGGGACCTTAAAAGAGGTCATTATTAGTAGTAGTATTTACTTTTGTCTTATTAAATTGTTTCTATCTCAACCCCTTGAGATTTGGCTTTTGTCTGTTTCTCCTCCCCATCCCACTGGTGGGGAAGGGGAGGGGTGAGCGAGCAGCTGTCTAGGGCATAGTTGCCAGCTGCCATGCTAAACTATGACGTTTATCTGTCATGCAGTTACTACCTCACCATCTGAATGGTCTTAAAATAATCAAAAGGTTCCAAATCAAGCAAAGCAAATACTATTTTTTGAACTTTTTTAAAAAATAAT
>Ga0181612_106077_pt1 | contig 18224 bp, 10 predicted proteins | sample HoacroProtozoa21_FD_119630 | JGI IMG/M metagenome (GOLD analysis project Ga0181612, IMG submission 119630) | Hoatzin crop microbial communities from Cojedes, Venezuel. Combined Assembly of Gp0051906, Gp0051904, Gp0051908
CCTAGTAGTTTTCTCACTTTTACTCTTCTCCTCCCTCCTGTCAGTGAGGACTGAGCGAGCAGCTGTGTGTTGCTTAGTTGCCAGCTGGAGTTAAACCACGACAGATGTGCAAACAAAATGGGGTCTGGGCCATCAGAATGGCCTTGAGGCAGGCTGACACTACGCAGCTTTTGCCTGTACCGCTGAAATTACTTCACCCCGTCTTCCACTTCCACAAGCAAGATGCCTGCTTCAAAACCGTCTTTTGGGAAAGATGCATGGCCAGCCTTAGCTCTTCAGACACGCCAGGGCACATGCACAAGGAGTGCGCTGGCACTTAGCTATGTGGATGGCCACACGCCAGTGAGGGGACTCAGACCCCGGCCCAGTTCAGCTCACTGTGGCAGATGGGGTCACAGGCACTGGACGGTATGGTTCACTGAACTGCTACATGGAATTCGGATCAGATGTGTACAAAAGGGAGGACTCAGTCCTACAACAGGAGAGGCTGAATAATTACACCTACAAGGACAAAAGGAAGGTTTGACCAAAGAAAAGAGAGGAAATCCAGTTTTTAGTAGTACTTCTCTTTCCTGCTGATACAGTAACAAAGACCCTAGCAATGACCCACAAAATGCTTGACAGCAAGTCTTGTGTCACAGGATGACTTGCTTGCCCAAAGAATGCACTTGTTCTGGGATTTCTCTGAGGTAATGACAGTAGAAGTTAACCAAGAAGACAAATTATCAAGACAAATGGAAGCTGAAGAGTTTAAAGAAGACAACCGCTCTGTTTAATGAGGTTATTCCACCTTATAAGATGACTGAAAAATAGTATTATTTTTAAGGGGAAAATGCTTTCTATATTTATATGTTCAATGTGTTAAGTGAGTGCATCTCCACATTCATAAAGAATTGCTTCCTTCTCATAATATTTATCTATTTTACTTGGATTACATGCTTAACATAAATACAGTGTTCCAGCAAAAATATCTTTTGCTTGGCTTGTTTCTGGTCTCTTGCAGATAGATAATCCTCTGTTTATTTAGGAACTACATAATTTGATAAAATAATATCATGGGGAAAACATGAATTTGAATTCCAATTTGTGATTTTGAGACAAATATAGCACTTTTTTCTTGAGCAAGTAATGAAGTTACAGTGGGTGCATGGAATGTGTGTTACGAGAATGCAGGTAGTTCTCTTCGGGGAAAAAATAAATGTTTGGGTGGATTCAGTGAGAAAGTTTTATAAGATATAATAGGAAATCAGGTTTTGGTTAAAACTCATGAGGGCTTGAGCTACACTTCCGAAGTGAATTTTAATATTGATTATTTTTGGCTACATGTCTACTTACAACAAAAAGATATATAAAGGGAATACTGAAAGGAGGCAGGTAGAGTCTTAATTGCAACATTCAGAATAAACAATGTTTGCTTAGACTGATTTGCATTTTCCTGTAACTGTACATATTTAAACCGTCAGCAATGGGGATATAAATCAGATTTGAATGTTGATATCTTCCCGATTATATTGCAGTTCAAAAATTACTCAGTTAATGGTTATGAAATACATTTCTATAGAATGGTGTATTATTTCAGCTTTTGCTCATGGGGATTACTGCCCGATACTGTCATTAAGACAAAACAAAAACCTGATGGTGGATGAAGTATAAACACTACTCTATTAGAATAAGATGTCATAAGTATTGTAGCTCGAGTGCTTACATAAAAATTTGTGAGCTACCGTTCCCATAGCAACAGGCAACATAATTTAGCTAACATAGCTGTTTTCCATTCTAGGGACTTCATTGTCATTGCAGTTTACAAAATACAAAAGTACTTCTTCTAAGACTCTGACACGATAAACACACAAAACACTGGAAATGTTGAGGAAGGTATAGCTTTCATTTCAGATGCCGGCTAATAAAATGCTTCTTTCTCTTCTCACCTGTGTTTCATGGGATTCTCTACCACTGTCAACCCACCATGTACTAATTTATTTCTCCTTACAGTGCAGGAAATCCAGTGAAAGGCACCTGAAGCTGGCCTGCCTCTGTGTTAGTCTGATTCTTTCTGGAATGTGCAGAAGCAGCTTCTTTGCTGGCAGATTCCCTCTTCCTCTCCTTCTCACTTACCAGAATAAGATACACTTCAATGCGGAGAGTCAGCACAACGTATCTGGGGCACCTGTTAAATCTCATATTGAGCCTACACACAGTTACTAATTTAACACACTGCTGACACATGCCCATAGCCATAAGTCTTTTGCTTCCCCAGGGGTTCTGTGAATCTTATTATTAATCTGAATCACTTTAAAGTGTTTTTTTAAAAAACATCTGGCCCCATAGTTTTCAATTTAAAAAAAAAAAAAAAAACTGTGAAAAAGTTTTCAAATAAGAACTTGAAGAGACACCAGAACTATTCTCACTGAAGATACTCTGAAATTTCACACCTGAGGAGCTGTGGTCTAAATGAAAGATCAGGGGGAGCATTATCAATTTCTATCTACTGGAAGCTTGGTATTGTCAGCCTGCAATCCTTGCCTTGCAAAGAATAATGTCTCACACTATTTTCTCAGTGAGGCTGTTAGAATTCCTTCTGGAGGAGAGATCTAATTGATGTCAGCAAGTGCATCACCACCTGTCCATGGGTAACGGACGTTTTTGAAAGCAAGCTGTATTGGCCACTGCATTTGATAGACTCCATAATGAAGTCCTGACTCTGTCTCTGAAGTTCTCCTGTGCTGAGCCTCTGAATGGACCCTAGGGCACTCACCTCTTCACAGATCTTCCTTCCTGAGAAAACATGTGGTAGGTAAAAACACTAAGCTGTTTAACTTCACAGCTGAGAATTAATTATGCATGATATTAGAAGGCAGACAAATTATCTGGCTTCAAAGGTATTTTCTCATTTTGGTGAGCTGAACAGTGCACCGAAGACAGGAGCTGACACAGGTAGTTAGAAAAGTGGCTGTGGTGCTGGAGTACAATCACCTGTCCTGTGGGTAGGTAACATGAAACTTTGACAGCGGCAATTCAGGGATCAGTGTGTGAGACGCAATATGTGCTACTCGTGGACTTCACCCAAAAAACACGTAAAAAGAAACCTTGGCAGCTAGTTGTTTTTTTCCAACTACAATGCAACACGTGCCTTCTTCCAGACAAAGACGCTATGACACAGAGGAATAATCCTCTACTTCTACATCCGCCCAAACAAACATATAGAGCTTGCCTATTATTTCATTCGTACCAATTAAGTATGTATGATCTAGCACTTCGATGAGTGTTCAGCTGATATAATAAGAAAAAAGCATTACACATACCACTATAATTATTACAACAGTGTTTTCCTCCTGCAGTTGAACATACACAATAAATGCGCATTGGGTTATGCTACTTAAAGAGTGCGTTAAACCTTTATTGTCCTACAGGACAAATTCTGCAATCCCCTCTCACAGACTTCATCAGAGCAATTTCAGGCTCTTGACTTGTGAGGCAGGTTGAGTGTGGCTGCCAAACTAGAAAGAATAGCAAATATCCTGTTTCTGCAAAAACTGATTGAGTGTTAACCACGAGGGCTGTAAAAAGTCGCCTCCGTATTAACTAACAGTGCCTAGTCTAACATTAAATTCAAACACACATACACAAGTGACTGATCTTGATAGACAAGTCTCACACTTCCACATCCAAAATTTCTGGTTATAGGAATCACAATCTTATTTAGTCAGGGGCAGAGACAGCTATGGAAAACTCTAGCTGCTGTCAACGCTGATCCTTACAATCACTTCCTGGGCTGAGATCTGAATCAGGAAAAAGTTCTAGAACTATATCAGAAATAAAATGTAAACTCCACCATCGAGTTCATTTTGAAATAGTAAAGACTGTGTATGGCACTTTAATTTTCAGTAGTGTCATTTAATATTTTCCAAAGAACATGCTTATATAGCAACATGATCTATTCTTGTTAAGAATCTTGTAACAGCAATGAAATACCTGACTCATGATCTATGCAATACATTCAATTCCTGTGCAGATTCTGTTGGCTTGCAGGGAGTTATTTGAACATCTGTTCTCCTTGGCATAGCTTAAACCTTAAAAATCTTAAGGTCTGAAATAAATATAAATTTCGTACAATATTCTGAGGTGATATTGTTTTACGGAAAACAATCTTTGAGAAAGCAATACTTAAAAATAATTTAGAACTACAATGTAGAACTATTATTTTTAAAGCTTTCTTGTTGCTTATACAAATAAATAAAATTCATAAAGAAGTGCTGCTTGATCACTATTTGCCATTGAGGATGATAATAGTGATGATTCATAGTGTGCACTGGAAAACATATATATCATAGAAAAATATGTATTAATATGAACTACCTGTTTTGTAAAATACTCTAGGTATAATCTCCAAATGCTAAAAGCTGGCCTAAATATGTAACCAAGGAGTTGCATTGGAGAGCACGTAATCACAGTAAATAGAAACCTCATCAATGCAGTATTTCATACTTGTCTATTTTAAGTAGCTACCATCTGAAAATTTAAAAGCATTTTCGGTATGTAGCTGTGAAAAAGGCTGCATTTAATCCATGTTATGAAAATGAGGGAATTAAAAGAGACAAGTTTTAATTGAGGACGCAAAGTTTGCAAGAAGTCAGCTTAAACTTGTGATTATCAGATTTCTGTCTCAACCTTGAGAGAATTCTTTTTACTTACTGACAGCATTATAGAGAAAACAGTCGGCTTCTTTCCAAAGAAATGTAGGATCTAGTGCAAAATTAGAACAAGACAGCTTTTAACAGTAACTACAATTCGATCAATAGCTATACACAATACTTCATAGATATGTCAGAATCTATAAACACTGCACACTTTGGCAGATTAATGTCAAATTTATGCCTTGAGTCAACAGGGTTGTCCTCTTTTCAATTCAAAATCTAAATTATCCTGCTTAAGGATTTGCCTTTGGCTCTAATTCCCATTTAATAGCTTTTTTCATATGCGTTCTTGTGGACTATAGAAGTAGTTTAAAACATCTGAATATATTTCTTTTGGGAGACTTCAGCATTTGAGAGTCTTCATTTGACCTGTTTCTATTAACATTATGAACTGCTGGAACTATTTAAGATGTTCTGCAGCATACTAGGTTCAAAACAATTTCCAGCAGCATCACAGACTAAACGTAGAGCAAGAATAGTTGAGTGATAGTTTAGAAAAATAGCTTCCTTAAATGAATGTTAGGGATAATTTGGCAAACCCAATATCATAATTACTGTTGCCCTTGCAGCTCTCAAATAATTAAGTTTCAGATTTTTCTAAAAAGAAATTTTTAATTAAAGAAGGATCAAGCCATGAATTCATGTATTTGCGAATCAGAGATACATCATGTAGCTCTGCACTATCTACAGACTCCGAACCTTTTTTTTAAAAAATTTTATTTGCTTTTGATTCTGTTTGGTGGTAATGAATGAGGTGCATAATTGCTCTGATTCATCCTGTAACTTTAACATGAAGTACCCCAGAGTACTTAATAATTACTAAAATATCAAAAAAAAGAATTAAAAGCACAAGTAAAAATTAAATCCTTAAGTTGATATTAAACATGATCAAGAATTGCGCAGAACTCATCGAGACTTTGTGTATCTCATGTTCTACAAACGGCTAAGAAATGACTAGCTGTACCTGTACCTCCATACCAAAAGCTATTTATACAGTTCTTGTCAAAGAACTGTAAATCATCGTGGAGAATCAAAGAAATGAGACCAAGTAATTCTAAAGAGTAAAATAAACCCATGTGGCAAAGCACCAGCATCATCTGTCTCTGTGAAACTCCTAATTTCAGAGAAGAAGAATACAGCTCCTTCTAATTCTGAAATTACCTCATTTTCAAAAAAAAGTTGGTATCCCTTTCATTTTTCTTTTTTGCATATATTTAAATGGAAAATCAACAGACGAAATTGAGGATGCAGAAATAAAAATTTAAGTACAGGAATAAAATTCACAGAACTGTCAAGTCGCTGCATGATTAGTAATTTTTGTCTGTTTCTCTATCTTTGTTACTCCATGACTAAGCCTGCACTCTGGAGCGGGGACACAAGCGCATGCTGTACATGCCCCAGCTCAGCTTCCGCAGTGCCTGTGGTCCACACCCTGACCCCAGGAAAGGTTTGCTCAGTGACACGCAATCCTCATCGCTCAGTCACCCATAAGAGGGAGGCTCCAGAGCAATCCAGATGGGAAACTCATGAGCTGTTTTGGACCAGGAGCCTGAAAGGGCTCGGAAATAAACAATTTCACAAAATAAATTTCAATCCATTCGAAATAATTTTTTAATCTTCCCCTCCCAGCACATATCAGACTTTTCACTGTGGTATTTAATGCTTGGTTTTCTACCTGCGGCTTCATCTGGAAGCCTGATATTTTGAACAGCAGGACTATGCACAGTTAAATTCTAATCGAGATGCTAAAGGCAAGAGAAGTATAGTGTACACACAAGCTTTCTCCTCACAGTTTTCACTTGAGGCAAAAAAGTCAAGGAGCAAACACAGAACTGTAAGAAATTAATAGAGCTAAAAACGTTAAGAAGCCAGATGAGACCTATACCAGATGAAGTGTAATAGCTGAAAGAAGGATTATTTCTTCTTTGCGACTTTGTCCATTGAATTTTACAGAACAGGAAGCACAAAGGGAGCTCAACTGTGAGTGACTTCTTTGTTTTGTTAGTTTTTGTTTTCTTTACTGGCTCATCATGCTCCACACCCCCACGGTTTGGTGGCTTTCATTTTATGTTTTGTTTTTAATCAAGCTTGTATTCAGCCTAAACTGAAATATCTTGCTCTTTTTGAACTTGGTCTAAATCTAAAACAAAGTCACATAAGTTCAGTAACAAGGTTAGGGAAAAAAAAAATCATCTAGCCAGACTGCAATTCACTGATAGAATCAAGAGGGTAGCTAGTGAAAAGCATCTGTGAAATAATAATTTCTCCAAATTTGTTCTTTAAAGATCTGTCAACTCTTATCAAATAACATTGAGCTTTGGTATTCTGTTGTTGATACTCTCAGACTAAATTCCACTCAGCGTTATTTGTTCTAAAACATCCATTATTCATTAATATTCTACCCAGCCTTACACATGCTTTGGGCAAAGGCAGAGAAAAAGGATAAAGACAAGACTTTCTATGCTTCCAACTCAGTGCTACAGTAACTGCAAATAATATGGCTGAGCAGAGACTTTCAGATAAACTTTGCTTTCCACCACAAAGCCCCAGTACTGGTGTAATGAATGAAACGTCCATTTAACTTTTAGACCCAGCAGATCTGTGAACAGGAAAGTGCACAGTTCAGTTCAGGCTATTAACCAACCTGTGAAACGATGCTCATTATGCAGACAAAGTGTTATTTCATCTGGAGAATGAGCAGGTCACCAACCAACTACCTTCATCAGATACACCCAGTAATTAGCATGGATATTTTGTGTTCACATTTGATGAGCATTTGAGATCTTTATTTCTCTAAACACTTCCCACAGGACTGCATGCAACAAATTCCTACCGTAGCTCGAGCTATTATACAAAGAACTGAGAATGTTCATTCCACTTAGCTCTGTCTTAGGTCTACCAACAGTGCTGAAGACAACAGTCTTTTCTCTAGACTATTAAATGACTTTCAGAAATGAAAAAAGAAACATTTTGCAGTTGAAATCTAGCATTACATCGCCCACAATGAAGAATTATTAGAATAAATAACCAGCCACAGCTTTGTCCCTGAGGTATTTTGTAAAACCTCAAGCCTATTTAGATGGATTGCAACAAAACATTATTCATCATTAACACAATGAAAAACAAAGTCTGAGAGTCTTACTGAGGAGTTTAGATACTTTGGAGTGCTAGGAAGGAAAGAAGAAAACACTCCATGCTAAAGTAGAACTAAAAGAACATTCAACAGAGAGGGAGAAGGTGCATTTGGATTATCTACTGTAGATTCCTAACTCAGGTGGCACCTAATCAATACATATGTGATCCAGAACAGGAATTCACAGGCATGCTTCACAGCCGTTGGAAAGCAAACCAGGCAACTGCTATTAATTACCCTCTCCATGGAGCTTCTATGTGTTAGAGGTACATTCTTCTAAGTGAGTAAATACAAGATAGAGATGTGGTTTGAGGGATGCGTTTGAACGGGGCATTACTCAGTGTAGCAGTAAGTACCTTGGTGCCTTTGCAATTCCAAGGGCATGAGTTCACATCTGGGTATGCAAAAGTAACAGAACTGAAACAAAACGCTTTGTAGTTTGTTTGTTTTGGTTTTTTTTTTTAAAAAATAACTATTACTGCCTCCGCCTACAAGGGGACCTGGGATAGAGCCATTCTCTGTCTCTGGGCTATTGCACAGAAACAGAATGCAAGGAATGCAAGAGCTATACTGCTACAGACATTACTTGAGTGAGCAGTCCACCCTGAAGCATGCTCTCCTGGGAGTCAAGGATCCCTCAGTTTGTCCTTTATATTCATGGTAGTTTTACACATTTATCCCAAGACTGTAGTACAAAATACATAACTTGTCCTTCAGGTAAGAACCAACGTCCAAAACTCCATCTCTTCCTCATTATCCAGATAAAAATGTCTTAAGGAAAGCAAATCATTGCTTTGGACAAGCTACTGCCACCAAAATGTGTTTCAAAGGAAACAAATAGAAGACTGGGAACATCTGGGAATAAAGGACTTAGACCTACAGCATGGGAGATTATGTTCTGCGAGGCAAAGACCCAAGGAAGGGTTTAAATTCATTATAATCTGGCCAGTTTTGTGGCACACATCAGTCAGATAGAAAAACATAATCCTGGAACCAGATCTCTCAAGGTTCTGCCATGATGGCACAGGTGGGATTATGAAGGAATGTAATTATCGGAGTAAATAAGAGTAGCTTGGTTAATAACACAGAGAAAAAGACTTTGGTTACAGGAACTGCCAGCACCACATTTTCTGTTTAGCAGGTTCCTGAAAGTTAGGAGGAAATTTCATATCCTTACATGCTTTGAAGTCTCTGTCCTTTTTTTCATCCCACTCCCTAGAGACACATGCTGGGTAATCGTCCTTCCTCTTTGGAATAATGATCACCCAAAACTAGGTGCCCATCCAGGTATGAGCAGATTGGAAGAAGCTAGATTTCACTTGCTGCCATAAAGGCATTCCCTTCCACCTCTTATTTCATGTTAGCCACATCAAACTAGGGGAAAAACATTCATTCCTATGCTATCAGCTAAATTTTGGGATCACCACTTGGATTGCTTGACACAGACAATCACTGCAACCTAAGCTGGCAGTTCTGAGCTGTAGCTAAATGCCTAAAAAGGCAGAGTGAGAAAGGTGGTGTTATGTACAAATAAGAAATTACTTTGCTTCTATATACAGCAATTACAAAATTTCTACATGAACATATTCTCTGTAGTTCTCACAGGTTTTGTAAAAACAGAGAGAGCTCCTAGGACAGCTGTCAGAAAACCAGTCTTACAGTGTGAGCCTTAAAGAGTACAACGTATCCAATTTACCAGACCAAAAGTTGAAAGGTGCCTTGACTACTATACGCAAATTTTTAGTAGTCATAGAGGTGTTAAAATTGTGATAGTCCAAAGATATGGAAGATGCAAGGTTTTCAGGTCAAGGCAATAAGTTCATTAGGCCAGAAAAGGTGCACAATCTTCTGTGTGCACAGGCTTTTCAACAGGCAAATAATCAGTTTTTCAAAGACACTTGTTCAGAAAACATATCTGAAAAAGGGACACTTTTCAGTCTTACCGACAAAGGCATAGCAAAAGGAAGACTGGCAGCTGAAATCAGACAAATTCAACCTTTCCACAACATTGCAATTTCCTAGCACTAAGGGTAATTAAATATTGGAATGGCTTACCAGGGGAGCTGGTGGACTCGCCATTGCTTGGAGCTTTAGGACGAGATTAGATATCATTGTAAAAGAGATGCTTTAATCCAGCTTCTGGAAGTTCTCAACATGCCCATAACACTTGCAGCTCTGCATTAAGACAATGACTATAATCAAATCTCATACTTTAGGGTTTCAGCTGATCAACTGCAAGGGTTATAAAGAATTTCTTTTTCCTTTCACATAAAAACCAGAGAGATACTTTGGTGTGGTTTATATTCTGATCTGTCTCTGAAGTAGCAGAGATTTCCCGTATCTACAGCAAACACAGGGGGAGCTGATGAAGCGGCCGGTTGTGACAGGGAAAGTACTTTTTCTTGCCCTCAAATCCGCCAAGCAGTCATACCCTAATGTGAGCTCACATCGAGGTTGAAGCCACCTGGATGCAAACCACCTCTGACCTGGGAACTGTGTGATTAGGTCAGTGCCGAACCAGGTTTGATGTGCGTGCCCAGCTCAGGGCCTGGCACTGGCACCCACTCAGCACTGCTCTAACGCAGCGACATGGCTTTTGGAAAGGAGCCGTGTCCTGCTCTGCCGCAGCAGAGCACTGGCCAAGGGGCAAATGAAGAACTATTGGATCATGATACCCTTAGAGGTTTTTTTAACGAATCTTGCTGGATTAGCTGAAAGGGAGCGCTTTTCCCAAGCTGAGATAAATAGAAATCTCAGCTGAGGTGTTTTTTGTGTTTGTTCAGTGTGAGATCCAAATCACCTGTTAATACACTAAGATCATCTGGACATATCTCATCTAATTAACTAATTGCTATTGAAGAAGCATAAGTAACACCTTCATCTTTTCTATCTCCTGAAAATTAACATGCTTTAGCCTAACTAGAGTTATCATGTTTACACGCAGGTATCAGGATGGATTTAGTGTTCTATGATTTCCAGTATAACTAGTTACATAAGCATCCCCTTTGGTGTTTAATTTAGCTACATCTGTAACTATACAATCTGCACTATTTTAGCAGAATACTGTCATGACTTCATTATTAAATGCAAGTAAAGCTGAACACAAGACAGGACATTCTGCTGCTTCCACTGTTTTGTGTGAAGAGAGTATGTCTCTGTCAAATAAAACATCGAATGAGAAACGGTTCCTCTAGCAAATTCTGTGAGCTGCACAGTTGCATGTTCATACTGTGAGTCTCCAAATAAAGATCTGTTTAAGTCAAGTCCATGTTTTCAGGCTTTTATTCTTCTCAGCTACGTATACTGTTCTCCTACATCCCTTTGACAGTGAATTAGATTCAAAGATATTTCTGTCTGCGCTAAATAACGGGCCATTTGATGGAGTTGTGCACTGCTACACCTGGCGTGTAACGCAGGCATATAATTCACCTGTCCTGCAATTCAGGACATTTTCCATGCAGGACAAAGATGATTTCTCTTTACCACAATTCTGAAGCATATTATACTAATATAAGGCTCTGTTGTCAGTACCAGCCATTATCAGTCAGTATCCGTCATTATGTTAAGATTGTTATATTTCAAAATACGAATGGGACACACCTGACAGCACTATCCAGTAACACAAAATATGCACGTAAACACAAAAGCAAACTCAATTGTTAAAAACCAAAAGAAAAAAAAGATATACCAATACTGCTTGTCTCAATGTCTATCTTGGTGATACATGCATACGTTTGACAGCAATCATGAAGATCATATTTACAAGGTGGCCCTATTAAGTAATACGTTATTCCATGAGTATCTTTACTCAAACCAAACCAGTCTTCTCAGAATAAGAGTCTCCTCATCTGGGATGAAAGCAGTTAAATCTGCACTTACAGTCTTCTGACTTCTCAGACAGACATCACTTGGTCTGCTGCTGTATTTGAGTACAAATGGCTCTGACAAACTCTGTACTCAGTTGTGGTCCACAGGGCACACAAATTTCATGATAATGAACTTTTTGATCATTCATTCTGCTGAGATTCTTATAGAATACCTAACCCCCACAGTGCAGGAATGCTTGGAAAACCTCAAATAAATCCACTATCCCATGATTTTTAAAAAATAGTCTTTTAAACAAAAACTGAAGGAGAAATATTATATTATGCAATAGACACATTAGAAGCCAATTACATAATAAAGACTAATATTGTTCTAATGATAAATATCATCACAGTTTTGACTAAATCTCTTTGGGATACAACAAATACGCATTAGTTTTCACAACCTTCAAAAGAGTTTTGAGTACAGGGAACATCTGCACTTCTGCAGTAGAGAAGAGATTTACCTTGTCATCCAGAATGCTCATTTATATTCCTCCTGTGCCAAAATTTTTACCCAAGTAACACAGAAGTTCATGTGATTGCTGAGCATTAAATTCTCTGCTATTGTATTTCTGCTAAAAAATTCCCAGCTCAAAACATTTGACTGGTTAAATAATTATAGTTGTAATTGTTAAATAATTATAGTTGTAACATTCTAAAATTTTTAATTGAGTGGACTGTTTTTAAAGTTAATTTCCACACAGCATAAAAAATAGATGTGTACAGCAGAATTCAGAGAATTAACATAATTGTGTTCTCATCGTTTCTTGATTCATTACTGAAAATGATGTTCTTACTGTTCAAAACCTGTTTCCTATATATTTCTATTAATGTAACTGGAAACTCAGTCTTGTATTTCTTTAATCTAAACTTTCCTTAAACACTACCAGGTGGGCTTTTTTCTTCCTTACAGAATCACATGCAAGTTTGAATTAACTTCAGATCTTTTCATTATGATTTGGTATTTTGGATTAATGCTTCTCCCCCCTCGGTTTGTTTGATATTAAAGATGCTACAATTAACATTGAAAGCAAATTTTCAATTCTAGTCTTTAAACTAGTGCAGGCAATAGCTACCTCTTCTTTATTTATCTGAAATAAAACCCTAACAGTACAATTTTGACATGTAAAGAAATGCTGTCAGAACCACACCAAATAAATTTTACCCCCCCTTCCCCAAAATAAAACTCAATAAACTCAATATACAACACACAAATAACACAATCTAATCTAACTGTCCACTTTACCTGGAAATGCATGCCCTGTTAGAGAATCCAAATCTGAAATTAAAACAGTGAAAAAATAAACTTAACACTAATTAAATATTAAAAACCCCCCAAAACAGAAATAAGCCTGGCACCAATTATCACATTACCACCAACACCAAATTTTATAATTTCTATGTACGAAAAGCAAAAATAGAACACTCTGCTTCACAATATGGGTTTTTCCTTTCCATAGTTTTGTAAAGATGTAAAGATTTAAATCTTCAAGACTCCGAGAAGCTAATTTACTTTACTGTTTAAGACAGACATGCCACATTTAAACAGGAATTATACAACATTTTTTTAATGAACCTCTGCTTTCAGAAGCTTATATCCTGCATATAAGCATTTGTTCTGAGGTTGTACATAAGAACAATAATTAGAAATCTGCAGAATGTATTTTAGATTATACCATTTTAAAAAGATTTTCATTCTTGATTGTTAAAAAACCCAGAAGTAATTTTGTCTATCCTAGTGTTCATTCTTTCATATTTTTCTAAAAAATAAGCTGTTTTAAAAAAGGAAAGAGAGCTGGAAGTATTCCCACTAACACCAAAAAGCATGAATTAGTGCTTCATTGGTTGACTCCCATCTGAAGAGAGCAAGAAGGTGCACCAGTGCACTGGTAGCACCAGAATGACCCCTCCCCCACCTGCACTGGGACCAGAATTCAGAATTTCATCTTTGCAGTGCATTGCCCCACCTTTGGAAATTCCGTTTTCGTAATGAAGGCATCTTGAGTAACTTTGAGGAGTTGTACTCAGAGGTTCCCTTGTAAATCTGTGTCCTGAACTAAAAGAGTTGTTAGCTCTGATAAAGCAAGGTCACAATATCTGCTAGAATTGCTATTGCGTTACTAAGGTCTAAGGCTAATTCTCAGACACACATGTCCACAAAAACCCTTTGCAGGTAGTGTTCTCTTACGCAAGACAGTGATGTGAGCACATTTGGAAACCCAGCCTGGCTGCTAGGAGCAATCCACCAGTTCCCAGTTAGCTCACGGAGACAGCATGGGCGACCCTCCGGCTGCCCTCCTTCCTGTCATCTCACAAGCGGGATGGCAGAGGGATGCAGCAGGTATGCTCTCTTGTAAAAGCACAACAGGCAGACTGTGGCTGACCAATTTATCCTAATATGTGTGCACATGAGCTCACTTGGCATTTATAGGAATTAAATATATTTATTAACAGTGCCTGGAAAAAGGTACTTGGGCAATGTAGGCACTTTATTAGAAACTTCTAGTACCGTTATTAAATTACTTCATCTTAAAAAAAGATTTCATTTCTTGATTGCAACGATCAACAGATACAAGATTCTAGGTTAATGGTTTAGGCCACAGAAATCCTGAACTTCTTGTAACATAGCAACCAACTCTAAAAATTATTGGGAAGATATTTACCAGTGAACGCCTGGATATACAACTTCTTCTACTGGAAGACTGGAGGAAAGTGTGCTTGGCTTTAATAATTTATAGCTGTTTAAATGAGATAGATTTCCTGACAACTGAGAACATGCTTAATGTGGTAAGTGAACATGGCAGAAAAACAACCCAAAACGTGATAAATGTACTAGAGAGAACTGCTTTCTGAAATCCAAGACAGTGAACACAACGCATGACCTAACACTTCCAGTATGTGGGGTCTCCAGCTTTATCGCACCAAACTTTATCATAAACTGCAGCAGAAAGAAAAACTAATCTCGGTATTTTCCCTTCCAGAGCCTGAGAGACAGAAGAATGTCGCTGCCCTCAAGAAACCCACAGAAATACCACCAAAACCAGATTATGCATAAATGGAGTATCTAGCTATGCACTGACTGCTCTCTGGAAGCACGGAGACTGGATGCAGCCACCGAGGAAACCTGGATCATCCTCACAATCCGTGGAACACTTGAGTTGCCCAAACTGCTGTCACTGTGTCCAGGCTGTGGCTGTGCAACCTGCCACTGCAATAATATGTTTGAAAATATCTGTTCTATGTCATTCTATTGATTAAAGTATCCTGATGCAAAACCTTAAAATCTGAGCAAAAAAAAAAGTCTTCTTCCTACTGCAATGGAACAATATTTACTCAGGCACTGGGATTTAAAAGAAAACAACAGCCCAAACCAAAAAAGTGGGACTTGTCACTGAAAGTGCGTGTACATATTGTGACTTGCAGCAGAAATCACTATACAGAAATGCTATTGGGAAACTGATGCAGATAACTTACTGCAAATTAATTAGGCGCTTGTCCCAGTATAAACCAGCACTACTTTGTAATACTCTGTGTTTATCGATGTAAATTGTGGATGTGTTTATTTTCTTACAAGTCGACCTACACTGACTGAAAACAAGTGTAGTTTGTCAACTGAGCACATGTCCTGTGTGAGCCATTAAATGAAATCAGACCTACTTTGCCAGCTGAAACCAGAAGAGTTTATGGTATATTGAACCCACAAATCATGATCCTCATGCCCCATTTCCATCATTACATTTCACAAAGAATGATATGAGCTGACAGCACCTAGGCAGGCAATGTAAAGTTTCCCACATAAAGATAAATACAGTGTGCAGCATTTCCCTGCCAGACTCCAATACATGCAATTACTGCAGTTATAACGGAACGAAACCTTTGCTGTGACTGAAACAACTGGGGTATTCAGTCTTTGCCACAAGATTTGTTCTACTCTCCTATGGACTCCAAGGGCAGGAGAAAAATCAACATCTCCTGTTATTGTTCAGAAGACTTTGCAGTTTCTTGGACTGATTTTCAATTAAGTAGGTCTGGTGAGGTGGGATCCAATTTTCTTTCTTTCTATTTATTTAATGAATTGCCCTGATTTGGCATCATTCACTTTCATACCTAAGACTTTCTAAGCAAAGAGGAGGAATATGAGATGAAAGTGGAGTACATACAAATAAAAACCATTTGCATCCCCTTTTTAAGGTGAAATAGCCAGCATGTCCACAGCAGAAATTAGCAATGAATTGTATTCATGCGACCCATACTTGATTCATACTGGAAGTCATTGATTTAAGTAGAAAAACAGTGATTTGATGATACAGCTGCCTTCCAGTTCTATAGCATGGCAGGATTTTTAAAAAGGGAAAGAGGATGGACTTCTCAGCAGGCAGGATCTTTGATACGCCGCATTCATTTCATTAGCTCAGTGCACAGCAGACGCTGGAGATGGTACAAGCTTTTCATGCCAATAAGCTAATTGTTTTTTCCTAGCTCTGATTAGCAAAGATGTAGTCCTGTCCATATCTTGCCTCTAGGGTCATGTTCCTCCTACTTCAAGAACAGTGCACCCAGCACAATCCAGTACGCAACCTTTGGCTTCCACTCACACGCTGCTCCTCGTGCTGAGCTTACAGTAAAGCATCAAAGCACGGTGTAGCTGTCACTAACATGCGCTGGCAGAGTACCAGTGCCACATGAAAGGAAAAGATTATTTTTACAGTGCACAGGAAAACATTGTTAAAGTGCAGAGCACATTTAAGTCATTTAACACTAAGAGCTCTCCATGGCATTGTCAGCAAGATGACGAAATACCAAAACATCTTTGGGAGTTGATACCTGCTTAGAAAGGCTAGGAGAAGCTAAATGAATGCTAAACCATGCTCTTTTGAAAATACAAGAATTCTTCCTGCTTCGAAGGGTTTAATAGATATTGCCAGCAAAAAATGAGCGTCTGTGCCTTGCTAAACTTCCACAGTTGGACTGAACCTTGTTTCACTAAAAGCCCGTAACTAGGCAGCAGAACTCAGGAGCCGTTGTGGATGCGCCCAACACCTGGATCGCGAATTCTCCAAAGCTCATGTCTTCTTTAAACAAGAGAGAGGAGCGAGGTCCAGGCCCGCATAAAATTAGGAATGTGAAGGGAGAGGAATAAAAAGGCTGATCACAAAGATGAACGTAAAGAGCTGATGTACAGCCGCAGTGGCTGAAGGTGTGAGATGGCTTTCATGAACCAGAAGTTACAGCTGTACCTTTGACAATCAGGTCAGTGAAAACTATTGTGTGTAACTCCTAGGACCGGATTCAGCTTGTGAGTTTGGCCGCACCCTGATTTGGGATTTGATTTGACACTACCCAAAACTAAAGCCAGAGGCTAAACTAGAAGTAGGTAAGCAGTTCTTTGCACTAGCCTCTAGAGGGGGAAAGTTTCCTTCAGCTTTGAAAGCGATGTGCATTATTCACTGAGAAGCTGTTTTTGCAGTAGAGACAACTCTTACGCGGTCCTGTTGCCTAGACTTGGGTCTGCACTGTTTATCATTATCCTGCCACTGTGCCGCTAATCTACCGCAATAAAACTGTTTTCAGGCTCTTTCTTATTTTCATTATTATCTTATTGCATTCATTTGCCACCATTCCTGTTAACAACTCTATTATCACTTTAATGGGAATGTAAACCTTTTCTGTGAGAATTGCCCCAAAGAGAAGAAAAAAAAAAAAGAGTCAGCATAAAGGTTGCACTCAGGAATTCATAATAGTACAATCTCCATCTTACAAAGCCACTGTTCACTTGGACTGGTTCTTGGAACTTCTTTTTAGTCTTGGAGATAATTCAAAGAAAAAACAATAGCTAAATAGTTAGTTATGAAGACTTAACAATATGACATTACAAAGGCTATTTGTTTCTCTGATTCAACTTGATACCGTCAATCTACTGATAAAAAATTGCATTGTATTGAGACATGTAGATTACATCTACAGTGTTAACCGGGGTTTCATTTTGCCAGCTTTCTTTTCAGTGATATCATTAAGAGTGGGATTCATATTTACTTTTCTTCAGTAGAGGTGTCTCCATGCAAGCAAGGTGTCCGAGCTTCCGTTACCTCCAATGAAGAAGTAGTTGAAATTGAGTCAATTAATTACATTGAAAAGTAGAAATCAAACTTGGTCAGATGAACAGTTAGAGCAGCTCCTTGCATTGACAATATCTCTAATAACTGTAGAGGGAGCTTAGACAGCTACCTACATAACCTACAGTGCAGCTATTTGGAGCTGAATCTCACCATGAGAATATCTTTAAGGAAAAGTGGTCAGTGAAGTGGATTGAGAACTGGCTGAATGGCAGAACTCAGAGGGTTGTCATCAGCGGCGCTGAGTCTAGTTGGAGGCTGGTTACTAGTGGTGTCCCCCAGGGGTCAGTACTGGGCCCAGCCTTGTTTAACTTCTTCATCAATGACCTGGATGAAGAGTTAGAATGTACCCTCAGCAAGTTTGCTGATGACACCAAACGGGGATGTGTGGTAGATACACCGGAAGGCTGTGATGCCA
>Ga0181612_142334_pt1 | contig 18223 bp, 12 predicted proteins | sample HoacroProtozoa21_FD_119630 | JGI IMG/M metagenome (GOLD analysis project Ga0181612, IMG submission 119630) | Hoatzin crop microbial communities from Cojedes, Venezuel. Combined Assembly of Gp0051906, Gp0051904, Gp0051908
AATACAGAGGCATGACCTTGGAGCAGATTTACAATAGCGAAAAGGTGACCGCCAAGTGCGACGACCCCAACGTGACCTACAGCTATGCTGCCAAGTACATGGACTTTGTGGAGTACGACTTCGACAACGCCTACGTTGACGACCCCCAGGACACTGGCAACCGTCCCGGCATCTACATCGAGTTCAAGGAGAGCTGGTTGAACCCCAAGGATATGGAGGTTCGCGTTTACAACGTGCTGGCCGAGTGTGGCTGGAACATCATGACCAAGGGTGCCACCGAGACCGCCTTCTACAAGAATGGCAAGGTCAACGTGGGCAACACCAACGGCAAGGTCGTGCTACAAACCTTCTCGTTTGATGCATTGCGCCGCGCTTATGAGGTATTCAAGGGTCAAATTCCTATGTGCTTCTTGTTGTGGATTAGCGAACCAGCTTATGCTACCGATATTGCCTATGACACCCCAACAGGCTATGCCGACTTCATCCGCTATGGACAGGAGTATGGTGCTCACATCATGGGCCCAGCTATCTCAGGTGCACCTAACAACTATCCTGAGATGAACCAACCTTGGCAGGCCTATATGATTAAGAAGAGTGGTATGCTCAACCACCCCTATTCGTTTGACAGCTACGCTCAGATGGCCAAGTATATGGGTTACTACACCGACTATTATGGCCAGGGCAACACCACCATGTTTGACGATTTGCTCAACGTGACCCTGCCTGCCACTAGCTATACCAACTTCAGTGGTACCAAGACTGTTCCCGTTTATCTGGATGGCTTGTTCACCAACCGTAGCGAAATCACCCTCGCCTACCTGATTGAGAACGGATTCCGTTGCAACAGCAAGATTCCAAATCCATTCCACAGCGGTCAATACTATGACAACTCGCAAGCACCTAGCACCGTTCCCGATGCTAAGCAGACTCTAGAGCGTCTTGGTTACACCATGTAATTGATGATAAGAGGTAAGTTAAAACATACATTAACCACTCAATAAAACGACAATAATTGATATGAAAAAATATATTTTGATGCCAGCTTTGGCAATCTTTGCCCTCACAGCCGCTGCTCAGGACTTTGACACTGACCCGACGCTGCAACTGGAAAATGCCGAGAAGGAAGTAAAATTCACCGTCGGCGCACGCATGATGGCCGATGCTGCCTACTATCACACCGACTTCACCCCACTGCAAAGTGGTGCTTCGATTACTGATGCTCGCATCCGCACATCGATGAGCTATAAGGATTGGTACTTCTATGCTGACTTCGGTTTTGGTGGTGGCAAGTTCTCGCAGAAGAACATCTTCTTGCAATATAGCCTACACGACAACAATAACAATCTGCATGCCATCAAAGCTGGTTACTATAACGACCCTGCTGGTTCAATGGCACGTAACACCTCGTTGGGTAGCTATCACTTCATCAGCCGTCCAGGCTCTACCAATGCCCTAGGCGAAGGACGTGAGTTAGGTATCACCTACAAATTTAACAACGACCGTTTCATGGCCTATCAAGGTGTGTTCACCGAGAACCAGTACAACAAGATTGACGCTGGCTTTAATGGTGTGACTGTTGCTGGTCGCTATATCTTCCGCCCCATTGCCGATGCTAACCAGACGTTGCACATTGGTGCTAACGTACGTTTTGCTCACATCGGTGGCGGTGAAGTCTATAACAATGTGCTCAAGAAAACCCTCTATCTAGGTCAAAGCCTAGAGACCTATGTTGACGAGGACGATGAATTTATATCGTGCGAGTTGCCATGGATTAACAATGTGTTTGATGCTGGTGCTGAGGTTCTCTACCACAACCAGAAGTTCTTTGTACGTGGTGAATATCTCTACAAGCACACCACTAAAAAGCGCGACAGTGAAACCTTGTGGGAAGCTAGCAACAACAATATCGACACATGGGGTAGCTATGATTGGTGGTATGCCGCCAACCCCTTGCGCAACGATAACTTCCATGGTGGCTATGTAGAAGCAGGTTTCTTGCTGTTTGGCAATCCTTATCATTACAATAGCGCCGAAGGTATCTTGGGCGGTCTTGATGGAAAAGCAATGGAAGTGGTTGCTCGTTGGAACTACACTAGCCTCAACGATGTGAACAAAGGCGAATACTACGCCGTGGGTCGTGACCAGTACTATCCTAATGGATATATGGAGGATTGGCCATACGCATCGAGTAGCGTGGGTGGTGGCAAAGTGAACAGCTACACCATCGGCTTGAACTATAGCTTCAACAAATATGCTCAGGTGATGCTTGACTATACCTATCACCGTTTGCAAAAGGACTGGCTGCCCTACGACAAGAATGTGCATGTAGCACAAGCTCGCTTGCAGTTCACGTTCTAAAACTCAAGTGATGTTTTAAACCTGCAATACCATTTTTAATTTAAGGAATTCCGCCATCCCTATCGCTTAGAGGTGGTGGAATTTCTTAGTTTTTATCCTATTGTGAATAAACTTTTTGCCACCACAAGTGTCTAATAGAAGAAATTATTTGCAAAAGATTCATCAAGGTAATTTTTTAAGATTCATCAAATTTATGAAACGGACGTTATGGATGCTAGTGGCCATGTTGATGGTAAGTGCAAGTGCTTATGGTCATGACGAGCCACCCGTGTTTAGCCAAGAACTGTATGAACAGGCTACAGTGCAGAATGACCCATCAGCCCAATGGGCAGTGGGTGAATGTTATGCACTAGGACGAGGAGTAACAAAAGACACTGCAGAAGCCCTGCGATGGTTTGAGCGGGCTGCTACTACCGATACACGATATCTCAATAGCATCGGCAATTGCTACGACCAAGGCATCTATCTGCCTCAAAACGATGCTAAAGCCTTGGCTTACTATCGCAAGGCAGCCGAGAACAACGACTTTGTGGGTCTGTGGATGATAGGCGAGTTTTATGCTCATGGCCGTGCAGTGAAAAAGGATACCGTAGAAGCCTTGCGATGGTTTGAGCGGGCTGCCGAGATTGACCCCAGCTATTGTTGGGCGTTAGGAGAGCATTATCTTGATGGTGACGTAGTACCCAAAGACAAGAACAAAGCCATCGAGTGCTTTGAACGTGCTGCCGCCCAAGAGGACTACCTGCGTATGGTGCTAGCTGAGCGCTATATCGATGGCGTGATGATTCCCCAAAACCTCAAGCGAGGTTTTGAATGTTACCTAGCATCAGCCCAAGACGATTTCACCTCAGCCCAATGGGCAGTGGCCGAATGTTATGCCAACGGCATCGGTGTGGAACGTGACCCTGCCAAGGCCTTGCAATGGTTTGAGCGGGCTGCCACCGATGATGACTACTATAAGTGGCAATTGGGTGAACGACTTGCCACAGGCAATGGTGTAGTTAAAGACGCAGACAGGGCCTTGTATTGGTTTGAGCTAGCTGCCGATGACAATCCCCATTGGCAACGCCAACTTGCAGAATGCTATCAAAAAGGGAAATACGTCACCAAAAACAAAGCATTAGCCGCCAAATGGCTTCAGCGTGCGGCCAGTAGCGAGCGTTAACATACTCCATCCCCATAAAAAGACAAGCTCCTCACTTCGGCATATTGATGCCCAATAGCGAGGAGTTTATTTTTATATTGGAATCAATAGCTATCATTGCCCGCAACCACAACTAGTTTGGCTATCTTTTTAAAAAACCTTAACTTTGTGGTCACGCTTGACCATCATGAGAACGACATTACGCTCACACATAGCACTCATCTATGCCTTGATTACCGTTGCTATCGCATCGCTAGCGGGGTGTACTAACCATGCCAACCGAGCTAGACAACTGCTTGAGCAAGGGCAACAAGCGTTTCAAGACAATAGCATCTATGATGCGCTCATCAATCTGCAACAAGCTATGTACGAGGCACAGAAAGTGGGTGATAGTGAGACACGCTTTGAGGCCATTGTCTATCTAGCTCTGCTCTATGACCAAGCGGGTCAGCAGGACAAAGCCTACGAGTTGTTACGCCATACCCCCTATGTCGAGGCAACTTCTAACCCACAGGCTTGTTCATCACAATACTACTATCGACTTTTAAGCATTTATTACGCTACTATTTCGCATAGCTACGACTCTGCCATCTACTATGCACAACAAGCAATTGACCTAGACCGAAGGCTTTATCCACACAATCAGGTGCATGTGCTTATCGATATGGCCAACTTGGCCGAATCGCTCATGCTGCAAGGCGATTCAGCTACCGCCTTGCAGGTGCTCAACCAAGTTAAAGCCATGCCACAATCCAACTATCAAATTTATCTTTGTCAAATCTATTACCTCAATAGCCTACTCACTCACGACATTGATTCCTCTTATCATTATGCCCTAATAGGTAGTCAAGTTTCTGCCAAATATGCCTCACACGATAATGAAATTGCCTGCCTCAAGCAATTGTGTCGCATCGATAGCATGCGTTGCAATATCGATGCCTATATCACGCACCGACGAGCAGCAGATAGTTGTATCCAAGAGTTGCAAGGCAGCAAGGTTGCCTATAAAATTGCAGCTATCGAGGAGCAAAGCAAGATTGACCATATCGCCCAACGCAACGAGAAAAAGCATCTGTTTGCCCTGATGTGCATTATCTTGCTGATGGTGACGGTCACTGCCCTTATAGTTGTGCTAAGGCTGACCCGTCGTCGATGGCACGATGAGCAACGATTGGCCGAGGCTGCTAATCAGCGCGAGATGCTCGAAAAAGAGCTATTGCGCATGCGCATGCTCAAGAATGAAGCAAAACTCGAAGAGGCACACCGCAACAATGTGAGTATGGCAGAGTTGATTACCGAGATGCACCAGTCTATCCCTGATGATAGTCAATCGCTATTCACGCTAGAGACCACCCTCAAGTCGCAGTATGCCGATTGGTTGCATGATGTGCATCAACGTTACCCAGAGCTTACCGATAGCGATGTGCGTTTGATGGGATTTATCAAGATGCAGGTGCAACCTAAAGTCATTGCTATGGCTCTCAACATCTCGATGCGCAGTCTCAACACCGCTAGATATCGGTTGCGCAAGAAACTCAAGCTACAAAACAGCCCCAATCTCAACGACTTTATATCCTCTATATAAGCCATTTACCAATTTGTCTATATCACAATCTACATCCAGTTGTTGCTTTTTTGAGTAAAAAACAGTAACTTCGCAGCAACAATTAATTAAATATTTTTTGATTTATTTCTATTAACCTTTAAATCGAAAGTTGTTTATGAAGAGAATTTCTACTCTACTGATTGCAGCAATAGCCTGCATCACTAGTTTGTTTGCCTGGACACCCAGCGACACCGACTATCGCTTGATGGACTTGGACAGTGTGTATGGACAAACGGGTTTGAAAGCCCTGCGAGCCGACAATGGTGTTATCTATCACACTTGGTTGCGCACCCCTAAGGGCGTGATGGCTAGCGACTCCACTTTTGGTTACTTTTTGCATCTCCAAATCTTTGATCCCGATGGTAATCCATTGTTTGGTGATGAAGGTATCCTTGTGAGCGATAATGCCACTAAAACTTATATTTCGGACTATGGAGTAGCCCTAGCTCCCAATGGCGATATTGTTATCTGTTATTGCGACTGCCGCTACGATGCCGCTAAGCGTGCAGCAATACATCCCTACGTGTATCGCTTTGACCAACAAGGTAATCCCGTATGGGATGCCGAGGGTATCGCTTTACCCGCCTATGAGACACCCGACCAGACCCTCATTTCGAGCTATGAGATGAAGACTGACATGATGGTTAATGGCGACAACATCTATGTACTATTTTCGCACAGCGATGTCTATCGCAACGAGAAAAACAAAAAGGTGAGCACCAACAACTTCCAGCTCTACCGTCTCAACGACAATGGCACTATAGCTTGGGAGGAACCTATTATTTTCAACACCGACTTAGCTATGGTGAAACTAGCTCCATGTGCCGAAGGTGACGCTTTCGTGCTATTTGACAATGATACCAAGGGCATCAGTGCTCGCCGTGTGGATGCTAATGGCAATGCTGTGTGGGACGAAGACGTGGTAGTAGAGAGCGAGTTGCTTGGTAACTACTATATGTCGGAACCTACCATAGTGCCTACTGATAATGGTGGCATCGTGCTTGTCTATCGCAAACTCACTAGCTTCTCGGGCTATGCTGCTTATAACCGTTTGGATGCTGATGGCACCACCTTTGGCACAGGCAAGTCGTTGACAGATGCTACCGATGGCGATGCTAGTAGCATGCGTGCCGCTCTCAATGGCGATTCACTGCTTGTTGCTTGGAATTACGAGACCACCGAAAACAATCTATATGCCAATGCCGTTTCGGTCGAAGGCGAAGGCTCATTTATCTGGCCCGAATGGCCATTTGACCACAGCAAGGGTGTGTCATACGACACTAACGAGATGTGGGGCATGACAGCCCTCAAAGTTATCCGCATGCCTGATGGTTGGGATATCATGTATGCCAACTCACAGAGCTACAATGCTGCCAACCTCTACATCATGCGCATTGACGACAATGGCAATTTGGTATGGTCACGCCCCATCTGTGAGGAAAACTTTGTGGCCAATAGCTATACTATCGTCAACGATGACAAGTATGCTTACTTCTTCATCGCCACTGACGAAGACTATGATGACCCCGCTGAGGGTGGCCTGCGCGTGATGTGTATTGACCTCAACAATCCCGATGATCCTAGTGGCGTAACCGAGTTGAGCGATGAGGCTAGCAAGGTTGTTGTTAATCGTTATGACCTCAGTGGCCGCGAAGTGGATGCCAATTATCAGGGTGTGCAAATTGTGAAATATAGCGATGGTAGCGCACAAAAGGTGCTTGTGAAATAATTGAATAGCGATGGTTATTTCGCCATCGTTGTTTACAGATAATCCTAGGGGGGATGCGTCAAGATAGGCGTGTCCCCTTCTTCTTTTTGCTACTGTTTTTCTTTCGTCGCGGTAACGCGGGTATCGTTAGCGAAAAGCCCTTACATTCTCCCCCTCGCTGTTGGCGGGCATCGTCGTCACAACTTCTCCCCTCGCTATCCCCTCCTCGCTGTTGGCGGGCGAGGCAAGTCCTCGCCCCTACATTCATTTTATCATGATATTGAGGTTTTGGCGATTAATTTTTAGAGGGTCGTTGTCGCTGAGCGGGCATCGCACGCGATTGCCCTTACATTTTCCCCCTCGCTGGGCAGGCATCGTCGTCGCAACTTCTCCCCTCGCTATCCCCTTGTCGCTGTGGGCGGGCGAGGCAAGACTCGCTCCTACATTTATCGGGGCGTTCCCCCGATTTTGGGATACGTGCTTGGAGGGTTGGGGAATTTTTGTTATTTTTGCCCAATAATACCAATAAACACCCAAGAAGATGGAGGCTGTGAATCAATTTTTTGTTACCTTGAGCGGATGGTTGTGGGGTTGGCCTATGATTATCTTGCTGCTAGGAACTCATGTGTATCTGACTATCAGGTTGCGTTGCCCACAACGTAAGTTATGGACCGCCATACGGCTGAGTGTGACCAAAGACAAGGAAACTAGCGGCGACGTATCACAGTTTGGCGCGTTGGCCACCGCACTAGCAGCTACCATTGGTACGGGCAATATCGTGGGTGTGGCTACTGCCGTGGCGTTGGGTGGTCCAGGTGCTGTGTTGTGGTGCTGGCTGACAGGTGTGTTTGGTATTGCCACTAAGTATAGTGAGGGACTGCTCGCCATTAAGTATCGAGTAAAGACACCCGATGGGCGTATGCTCGGTGGGCCTATGTATGCACTAGAGCGTGGATTGGGCTGGAAATGGCTAGCAGTGCTTTTTGCCGTGTTCACGGCGTTGGCTTCGTTTGGCATTGGCAACACGGTGCAAGCCAATGCTATTGCCACCATTGCTAACGAGAGCTATGGCATCTCACCATATCTGACGGGTGGCGTTATATGTGCGCTAGCAGCCGCCGTGCTATTAGGGGGCGTCAAGAGCATCGCTCGCGTGTGTAGCGCCTTGGTTCCATTGATGGCTGTGCTATATGTGCTAGGCTGCGTGTATATTTTGTATATCAATAGCGACTACCTATGGCCAGCTATCAAGCTGATTGCGCAGGCCGCATTCACGCCACAAGCGGCAGGTGGTGGCTTTGCTGGTACTACTGTGATGATGGCTGCTAGAATGGGCATTGCTCGTGGCCTATTCAGCAACGAGTCGGGTTTAGGTTCGGCACCTATAGTAGCTGCAGCAGCCCAGACACGCAACCCTGTGCGTCAAGCGTTGGTGTCGTCAAGTGGCACGTTTTGGGACACGGTGGTTATCTGCGCGATGACTGGTCTGGTGATTGTCAGTTCAGTGATTGCCTACCCCGATATCAGCAGTAGCGATGGTGCTGCCTTGACCAAGGCCGCTTTCTCCAAGATACCCTATGTTGGCAAGCCCCTGTTGTCGTTTGGCCTGCTGACGTTTGCCTTCACCACCATATTGGGATGGTGCTACTATGGTGAACGTGCAGTAGAGTACCTCAAAGGTGCACGGTGGATGCTCGCCTACCGCGTGCTGTATATCGTGATGGTGTTTGTGGGTAGTATCATCAGCCTAGAAGTGGTGTGGAATGCGGCCGACTGCATGAATGCCTTGATGGCGATACCCAACCTGATATCGCTCTTGCTATTGAGCGGTGTGATTGCTAAGGAGACACGCCACTATCTGTGGGAAGACCGCTTGCACCATTATGCTCCTAACGAGCATGAGCAACAAGCGACAGAGAGGTCATGAAAATGGAGTTTGATAATATCATCATCGGCATCGACCCTGGCACTCAGGTGATGGGTTATGGTCTGCTGGGAGTGAACGGTAAAACACCTAAGCTGATAGCCATGGGTGTGCTACGACTCAATCTCATGGAAGACCACTACCTGCGATTGCAACACATCTATGAGCGGGTAAGCGGCATCATCGATGAATACTTGCCCGATGAGATGGCGATTGAAGCCCCATTCTATGGCAAGAATGTGCAATCGATGCTCAAATTGGGACGCGCACAGGGTGTGGCGATGATAGCTGCCTTGAATCGTAGCATCCCCATTGCCGAATATGAGCCACGTAAAATCAAGATGGCCATCACGGGCAATGGTGCTGCTAGCAAAGAGCAAGTGTCGATGATGCTGCAACGCATCCTCCATATCGACCAGCAACAGATGCCCAAGTTGCTTGATGCCACCGATGCCTTGGCAGCAGCGCTATGCCACTTTTATGAGCGCCAGAAGCCCCTGCAGAGCCGTGGCACCAAGTCGTGGGCAAGCTATGTAGCCCAACATCCCGATAGGGTAAAGAAATAATTGAGCAATGCGCTATGGTGGCACATTGTCTATCCAGGATTTTATGTAACTTTGCACCCACAATACCCAAACCAATCATCAAGATGAAAGACGACAAAACCGCATTGCAGCCCCTAGTGGGCATGACCCTGCAAGAACTAGAAGACGTGGTAACCTCGCTAGATATGCCACGATTCACTGCTAAGCAACTGGCTCAGTGGATATATGTGAAACGCGTGAACAGTTTTGAGCAAATGCTCAACATCAGCAAAGCAAACCGTGAGAAACTATCATCGCGCTACACAGTGGGGTTGTATCCACCTAGCAGTAAGATGGTCAGCGAAGACGGCACCGTGAAATACTTGTTTGACGCTGGTGACAAGCGACAAGTAGAAGCCGTGTATATTCCTGAAGATGACCGTGCTACCTTGTGTATCTCGTCACAAAAGGGCTGTCGCATGAATTGCTACTTCTGTATGACTGGTCGTCAAGGCTGGTATGGCAACCTCACCGCCCATCAAATCATCAACCAAGTGCTGAGTGTGCCAGGTAGCGAGACGCTCACTAATGTGGTGTTTATGGGTATGGGAGAGCCTCTAGACAACCTAGAAGAGGTGTTGAAGGTGATTGCCATCTTGACGGAGCCATGGGGATTGGCATGGAGTCCCAAACGTGTGACTGTGTCCACTGTGGGTAAGAAGCCAGAGTTGAAGATTCTGTGTGAGCAGACGAGTGTGCACATTGCTGTGAGTGTACACAATGCCATTCCCGAGGACCGTGGGTCGATGATGCCCATCGAGAAACTCTACCCCATTGCCGAAGTGATGGATATGCTCGGCAACTATGATTTTGCTCATCAACGCCGATTATCGGTAGAATATATCTGTTGGCAATGGTTCAACGATGACATCCAGCACGCTGAGAAGTTGCGTGAGCTATTACCCAACGAGCATGTGCGCGTTAACTTGATACGCTACCATCTGATTCCTGGCATTGAGAAATTGCGTACGAGTAGCGATGAACGAATGACCTACTTCCGCGACTACTTGAATAGCAAAGGTGTGATATGCACCATCCGTCGTAGCCGTGGCGAAGATATCATGGCTGCTTGTGGCATGCTCGCTGGCAAAGTGCGCAAGTCACCAGCAGAGTCTGACAAGAAGAAGCTCCCTGAGCAACGTGTCAAGAAATAATTACCTACCTAAGACCACTAATTTTTGCTACCACAATGAGATACGTTGCTAAAACATGGTTGCTAGTGATGATAGGCATAGTTGCCATCGGGCAGGCGTGGGCCGAAGCCCCAGCCAATTACTATGCTAGTGCAACAGGGAAACAAGATGAGGCGCTGATGACAGCCTTGAAGGATATCATCTATAGTCACACTGCCCTCTCATACTCGGCGCTATGGAACGCTTTTAAGACCACTGACACCGATGATGATGGCTATATCATCGATATGTATAGCGACTATAAATATCTGCCTAGCGAGCATGGAGCATCGGCAACGGGTATCGGGCAAGGCTATAACCGCGAGCACAGCTTTCCCAAGAGTTGGTTTAACGGCAACACGCCTATGTACACCGATTTGTTTCATCTCTACCCTACCGATATCCGCGTCAATAGTCAGCGGTCTAATTATCCCTTTGGTGTGTGCGCTGGAGGTACCCGCCTCACCACAGGAAGCTACACTGCTAAGGGCCGATTGGGTACAAGCACCTATAGTGGCTATAGTGGCACGGTGTTTGAGCCCGATGATGAATATAAAGGAGATTTTGCCCGCAGTTATTTCTACATGGTGACCTGCTATAAGGATCAATTGCCCTCATGGCCAGGCAGCAACCAACTAGATTATGCTACAAACGGATATAAGGCTTTCTCTACCTGGTCGATTAACATGCTCATGGAATGGCACCGCCTAGACCCTGTGAGCGAGAAAGAGGTGAAGCGCAACGATGCCGTGTATAGCTTGCAAAAAAACCGCAACCCCTTTATCGACCATCCCGAGTTGGCCGAATATATCTGGGGAGACCAACAAGGGCAAACGTGGAGTGAAAGTGGCAGCGATGTGACACCCGCTATCACCACGCCAGCAGATGGCACCACCTTGGACATGGGAACGACTACCATTGGCACAGAGCTTGAACTCACCTTGACCCTTAAGGGTGAGGGACTCACCCAAGGCCTCACCATGTCGATGAGTGACAACGAATATTTCTACGTGAGCCGTAGCTCCTTCACTGCTAGTGCAGTGAATGTGGGTACTACCTTCACCATCACTTTTACCGCCGACGATGCTGGCCACTTTGCTAATCAAATCATTTTGTCGAGTGGCGAGGTATCTACAACCTTTACGGTGACTGCCACAGCCACCACAGAAGATGACCCCATTGACCCTAGTGAGCGTGGCGAAGCCACTACCGAAGATTGGGAGACCTGCTCCACTGGAGGTTACTGGACCAGTACCGTGCAAGGTCACACCTGGCAGTGGTCGTTCACCGATGCTGGTATCTGGGGTGATAATCTGCGACACGATGAGTTGAGTTGTCGATTGGGGAAGACTAGTAGCAGTGCCATCGCTATGGCCGAAGATGTAAGCACAGGGGCTAGTGCCTTTGAGTTTTATGCAGGTGCATACGGTAGCGATAGTGATGCCACATTGCGAATTGACTACAGCACCAATCAGGGTGCTAGTTGGACTACGTTAGGCAATGTGACCGTCACTAGTGGTAGTCTGCAATCTTACTTGCTGCATGCAGCTATCGAGGGAACGGTGCGATTCCGCATCGTGCAGACAGCTGGAAAACGTGTCAATATCGATGATATCAGCATCTATGCTGCTGTGAGCACCCCCATCAGCGGAGATGTCAATGGTGACGGTCTCGTGAGTGTGGCCGATATCAATGCCATCATTGACTTGATATTGCGCAACCTCTATGACTCCTCGGGCGATGTGAATGGCGATGGTATCGTGAGTGTCGCCGATATCAACGCTGTCATCAACATCATGCTTGCTGATTAAGCAATCAAGCTGGGAAAGAAAGATATTTGCAAAGACGTTGCAAAAGCCGTATCTTTGCAACACAGAACACAAGAAATAGCAAGAATCATGAATATCACCAACGATACTAGAAAATTGCGAGTAGGTATCACCCAAGGCGACATTAATGGTATAGGCATCGAGGTCATCGTTAAGGTGCTAGCCAATACTGAAATTTTGGATTTATGCGTACCTGTAGTGTATGGCTCTAGTAAAATCTGGAACTATCATCGTCACACTTGCGAAATACCTAGTTACCCCATCAACACCATCAGCGATATCCGCGACATCAAAGAACATATACCCAACCTTGTTGAGTGTATGGACGAAGACATCAAGGTGGAGTTTGGTAGGCCGAGTAAGCAAGCTGGGCGCGCAGCTTTTCTCGCTCTAGAAGCCGCCACTACTGACCTCAAGGCTGGTAATATCGATGTACTAGTCACTGCCCCTATCAGCAAAGAGAATATACAAAGCGAAGATTTTACTTTTCCTGGTCACACCGAATATCTGCAAGCTGTTGCAGGTGAAGGTGCCAAGGCGCTGATGGTGCTGTGCTGTGATGAGCTGCGTGTTGCTCTGGTTACCATGCATATACCCTTGTCGGGCGTGCCCACGGCTATTACCCAAGAGGCTGTGATAGAACGATTGCTAGCCTTTGATGCCTGTCTGCGTCGAGACTTCAACATTGAGCGGCCGCGCATCGCCGTACTATCGCTTAACCCACATGCAGGTGAGAATGGTCTATTAGGAAAAGAGGAACAAGAAGTGATTTTGCCCGCTATGCAGCAAGCCGAGGCTCAGCAGGGCATCCTCAGTTTCGGTCCATTTGCTGCCGATGGATTTTTTGGCACTCGTCAATATCGTCGTTTTGATGGCGTATTAGCTATGTATCACGACCAAGGACTAACCGCTTTTAAGACCTTAGCGATGGATGAGGGTGTTAATTACACCGCAGGCTTGCCTATCATACGCACTAGCCCCGACCACGGAACAGGTTACGATATTGCTGGTCAAGGTGTTGCCAATGAGACTTCGCTACGTCATGCCATATTCACCGCTATCGACATCTATCGTCGTCGCCAACGTTACGATGAAGCGACCGCCAATCCATTGGGCAAGCTCTATCAAGAGCGTGGCAAAGACAATGTGAAACTAGACCTCACACAAGATTAAATAGTTACCATTATGAGCAACAATATCAAGGGCATTCTATTTGATTATGGTGGCACCCTCGATAGCCGAGGAACGCATTGGAGTGAGGTGTTATGGCAAGGTTATTGCCTTGCTGAAGTGCCTATCAGCAAAGAGGTGTTCCGCAATGCATACGTAGAGGGCGAGCGAGCACTAGCACGCGAACGCATCATTCTACCTCAGGACAACTTTCTGGCGCTACTGCGCAAGAAAGTGGCTCTAGAGATTGGATTCTTGCCCCATCAGCCTAGTGCAAGCACCTGCGCGCGCTGGATTGATGTAATTGCTCATTACGGATATCAATCGGCACGTTCCTGCATTGAGGAAGCACGACCCGTGCTAGAGACCCTCCACCACCATTACCCTATGATGCTCGTGAGTAACTTCTACGGCAACATCGATGAGGTGTTGCGTGACTTTGCGATTCGCGACTACTTCAAGGGTATCATCGAGAGTGCCGTGGTGGGTGTGCGTAAGCCCAACCCCATCCTCTTCAAACTAGGTGTCGATGCCTTGGAGCTTGAGCCACATAACGTGCTTGTGGTGGGCGATAGTCTGCGCAAAGACATTGAGCCAGCAGAGCAATTGGGTTGCCAAGTGTTGTGGCTCAAAGGCAAAGGTTGGACCGCTGAAGAAGATGCTCAAACACATCCCCACACCATCACTACACTCACCCAGATACTCCAATACCTAGATTTGTAATACGCTATGAACTATGCAATCATTGCTGCAGGCGAAGGATCACGCCTAGCACAAGAAGGGGTTACAAAACCCAAGCCACTGATAGAGTTATGCGGTGAGCCTATGATAGGACGGCTCATCAATATGATGGTGCGCTGCAACGCTAGCAGCGTGAGTGTGATTGTGAATGAGCAGATGACCGAGGTGCGGCAATACCTCGAAACGTTGCAGTTGCCTGTTCCCTTCAATCTGGTAGTCAAGACCACCCCTAGCTCGATGCATAGCTTGTGGCATCTAAGCCATGTGATACCTCGTGGTCGTTTCTGTCTCACTACCGTAGATACCATCTTTCGTGAACACGATTTCAGGTCCTATATCCAAGCCTTTGAGTCTGACGAGGAGCATGATGGGTTGTGGGCCGTCACGCCATTTGTCGATGATGAAAAGCCACTATGGGTAGAGGTGGACCGAGCAATGAATATTCAGGCATTCAGAGATGAGCCTTGGGATGGTGCTCGCTATGTGTCGGGAGGCATCTACGCGATGACCGACCGTGCCCGTGATGTGCTGAATCGGTGCATCGAAAATGGAGTTAGCCGTATGCGCAACTTTCAGCGTGCCTTAGTTGATGCTCATTATCACTTACAGGCCTATAGTTTTCCCAAGATTGTGGATGTGGACCACGCTAGCGATATTGCTACTGCCGAAGCGTTTTTGCAATCGAAGATTTGATGGGCGGGTATCATTTGCGATAGTCCCTACATTCTCCCCTCGTCGCGGGCGGGCGAGGCAAGTCCTCGCCCCTACATTCGTTTTATCGTGAGCCCGTAGGTGGTGGGCATCGCACGCGATTGCCCCTACATTTTCTCCTTCGCAGTATTTTCGCGCTCTTAACACTACATCCTCTGTGGGCGGGTTGGTTGAATTTATTGGGTTGTTGATTATATTTTGTTGTTATCGTCTAGGAAAATGTTTAAATTTGCAAACTTAGCGAACAAATCAAGAGCTTGTTTTTTAGCCATTAGGTGTGAGCAAGTTGTGTGAATTTCGTTTTAACTATTGTCGGTAAATTATTGCTTAACTATTCATCTATAAATACTTATACAATGAGAAAAAACATTACCATTTCCTTAGTCATGATGCTGGTGGGCTTGATGATAGGCACACAGGCATCGGCATCTATCCCTAGCGGATATTATAACAATGCGATGGGAAAGAGTGACCGCGCCTTGATGGCCGCGTTGCATCAAATCATTAACGGTCATACCAAGAAGTCGTATAGCGCAGTGTGGACAGCGTTCAAGACCACCGACTGCAACGGCAGCAAGATTATTGACCGCTACTCGACAAGCAGTTTCACCTATAGCAGCGACCAATGTGGCAGCTATTCGACAGTGGGCGATTGCTATAATCGCGAGCACTCGGTACCCAATAGCTGGTGGGGAGGCACGCAAGACACGATGTACTGCGATATCTTTCACCTCTACCCTACCGATGGCTATGTGAATGGCATCCGCAGCAACTACCCCTTTGGCGATTGCGATGGTGGCACTACCTACGGCACGGGCAAATTAGGCACCTGTACCTATAGCGGTTATAGTGGCACGGTGTTTGAGCCCGCCGATGAGTATAAGGGAGATTTTGCACGCACCTATTTTTATATGGCAACTCGCTATATGACCAAAATCAGTAACTGGACCAAAGGTTATGGGAATGCCGTGTTTGCTGGTAACGCCTATCCTGGCCTGACCACATGGGCTATCAATCAGTTGCTCGAATGGCATCGCAATGACCCCGTGAGTACGCTAGAGACCACCCGCAATGATGCCGTATATAGCATCCAAGGAAACCGTAACCCCTTTATTGACCACCCCGAGCTGGCCGAATATATTTGGGGAAATAAGACAGGCAATAGCTGGAGTGGCAGTAGTAGTGACGATGACGATGATGATGACCCTGTGCTGACGGCACCTAGCAATGGCAGCACTATCAATGTGGGTACTATCGCAGCTAGTGGCAGTTCAGTGAGCAAGACAGTAACGGTAAGCGGTAGCAATCTGACTAAGGCACTGACCGTGAGCGTGAGTGGCAGTGGCTTCAGTGTGACACCTACGAGCCTCACAGCCGCCAATGCCAACAATGGCACCACCATCACCATCACCTATAGTGGCACAGCCACTAGTGCTACAGGTACCCTGACCATCAGCAGTAGCGAAGTGAGCACTACGTGCACACTGACTGCGGGTAAAGCCTCTAGTGACGATGACGACCCTGAGCCTAGCACGGGTGACGAAACCATCGAAACGTGGGAAGACTGCACCACAGGTGGTTATTGGACTAAGAGTGTAGCTGGCAAGGCCTGGAATTGGACCTTCTCGAATGCAGGTATCTGGGAAGATGATAATAGCAACGATGAGTTGAGTTGCCGTTTTGGCAAGAACTCCAACTCCTATATCGAGATGGAAGAAGACGTGACTACGGGAGCTAGCAAGATCTCCTTCTATGCTGCTATTTGGAGCAGTGATGCCTCGAACACGACCACCGTGGATGTACTATATAGCACAGATAGTGGTTCGACGTGGACCACCCTAGGCACCACCACTTTGAACTCGACGTGGCAGCAATATAGCTACACGCTGAACGTGACAGGCAATGTACGTTTCAAGTTCCAGCAGACTGCTGGCAAACGTTTCAATATTGATGATATCGCCATCACTAGCAACACGGGAAGCGTCACCACCCCAACACTGATAACTCCCGAAGACGGGTCAACGATTGACGTGGGCACTATCGCAGCTACTGGCAGCGAGGTGAGCAAGACTATCAGTGTAAGCGGTAGCGACCTGAGTAAAAATTTGACCATTAAAGTGAGTGGGACAGGCTTTAGCGTCTCGCCTACTACCCTCACTGCCGCTAATGTCAATAACGGTACGACGATTACTATCACCTATGCTAGTAGCGAGGCTGGTCAAGCCACTGGCACCTTGACCATCAGTAGCAGTGAGGTGAGTGCCACCATCAACCTCACGGCTAGCAAAGAGGCCGCTCCTGAAGTAGCCATCAATGGTACGCTAACCGAGCTAACAGCCACCCAGAATGAAGCCTCGAGCATTGCACAAGGTAGTGTTGTGACCGAGAACAACACATCGGCTGTCACCCTCAGTGTTGAAGGTAACTTTGAAATCAGTCTAGACCAAGAATATTGGGCTAGCACCTTAACACTTGATGCGTCGGGCGAGACCTTCTATGTACGTCTAGCCAATACGGCTACTGCTGGGGAATATAACGGAAGTCTCACCGCTACGGCAGGTACGGCCACCGCATACGCTGATGTTGCTGGTGTGGTGAGTGGTGCTATTCAGGTGGTCCATGACATCAATATGGATGGCACCGTGGATGTTAATGACATAACCACCCTGATTGCCTATGTACTAGGTGAGGAACCTAGCCCGTGTGACGTGGATGCTTGCGATGTGAATGGCGATGGTGGTTCAGATATCAATGATGTCACTGCACTTATCGCCTACATACTAGGCAACGAGAGTACCCAGCAAACCAAAGCGTGGACTGCTCTGCCCGCTCAAGGTGGAATCGCCATTCACAATGAGACGGGTGAAGTCCTAGAGGTATATACCCTAGATGCCGACTTGGTGACAAGCACAGTAGAACAAGGTGTCAGCCACATCGATTTGCCCACTGGAATTTATCTTGTAAGTGGCACTCATTGCTCTCAGAAAGTGGTCGTCAAATAGTCCTGACCACCATTATACACTTCATTAACACAAGGGCAACCCTACCTCATCGTAGTGGTTGCCCTTGCATTTTAATATCAATTAATCGCGGAGCCTGCTAAGTTCGCGCTATTAAGTAGATAGTAGATTGTGTGCTATTATTTGCCTATACAGTGGTATTCAAAGCCAGCTTGCTGCAGTTCATCACCATCGAGGATGTTGCGTCCATCGAGAATCAATCGTCCCCGCATGGCACGCGATAGCAGTTCTATACTAGGCATTCTAAATTCTTTCC
>Ga0181612_170067_pt1 | contig 18221 bp, 9 predicted proteins | sample HoacroProtozoa21_FD_119630 | JGI IMG/M metagenome (GOLD analysis project Ga0181612, IMG submission 119630) | Hoatzin crop microbial communities from Cojedes, Venezuel. Combined Assembly of Gp0051906, Gp0051904, Gp0051908
AAAGAGAAACTATAAAACAGATTCCTGCCCCACAGCCAGTCTGCTTTTATAATCTAGGTATGTTGTTTATGGTATAGGGTATTTCCATTGGCCAGCTTGGGCTAGCTGTCTGGCTATGCTCCCAGCCAGCTCCTGCACACCTGCTCGTTAGATAAGTATGAGACTAGAGAAGGTCTTTGCTTTCTTATCAACAAATAAAAACATCAGTGTTCTCAACATTCTTCTTGTACTAAATCCAAAACACAGTAGCTACCAGGAGGAAAATTAACTCTATCCCAGCTGAACCCAGGACATTTGTAAAAGCTTATTTGAAGAAAAATAATGTAGATGTCTGAACTTCATGGAACACAGTAGTACATACACCAACAATGACTTTAGAAGGAAAGCTTTCTTCTCGGTGTAGAAGCAAAACAATCTTTTTCTTTTTTTCCTTTTTTTCCCCTATTGACGGGGTTTTCTTTATAGGCCATAAAATTTGCTCTTTTCCTCCATGTGGTTGGGTTTACAATTGAATGATTGCTGTCATTCTTTTATTTAATGGCACAAACATCCTCTAGAAAAGTCAGAGCTCCCAGATGTACTTTTTCTGTTTGATAAACACATCTCCATCTTGGTTCTTCATTTAATGTGTGCAAGCAGCTTCCTTTGTTTCTTTGCCAGTGAGGGTTTTTTATACGTTTCCTTTTTTTCTGTCATCCCCAGAACAGAAACTCCTGCCTATACAATATCGCTACAGCTATTATGAAATCACCCAGAAAAAGAAATGTTAGCATATAGTCCCTGATGATTGTTATCACTATAGGCACAGGTGAGCTACATTATGCCAGGGAAGGGTGCCAAGAAGAACTACCAGTAGAGGACATCCCTCCCAGAACTCCCATGTCGGGGTCCATCATGCAGCTAGTCTGCCCCATTCTTTGCAGCTGGTCCACCCCTTTCTTTACACTTTGCACTCAGGACAGTGGTCTGTGGATGAATGGGCTGTATCATTCGTCATAGCTCTGTGCGGAGTCCTTTCATCTTCTTTCCTCCTGCATACTTAGGGAGCAAGCTGCTTCTATGAATTGACTCACTGGCTTGTTCCTGACTACAAAGAACAGACAAGCTCCTTGTGGTCATATGCTGATGAGGAAGGAATGTTTATGAAGGTAATGCTGAATTAAACAACAAATTCCAGTCATTGAAAATCAATATTTTTCTCAAGCTGCCATCTACAGGTGTTTTGCTGCAGACCACTGATGCACTAGCTGAGTCTCACACATGAGATGCTGAGACACTGCTGGGAATTAATTGGTGAATTAATTACAATAAAAAATTGGCAAACAGAGTGAGATTCTAGAAATAAGTGTGTGTGGGTATTTTCACAACAGGAGTTTCCATTTACCCTGCTGGGCTCATGGTATCAATCTATAACCCCAGGGTAAAAAAGTTCAGGGTGGGTGGTCCTCTGAAATAGCTGCCAGCAATTTATGTGAGCACAAAAGACTGGCATAACCTAATCCTTTGCTTGTATGGCATGATACATTTTCAGGCATACTGAATAAAGTTAATAGTCACTTACATGGAGGAAGTAGATTATTCTATAAAGCATAAACACCTATAAATACAGTTGTTAAAATCCCTTACACCTGGTTTACATCTCGTTGTAGAAGACAAAAGTAAAAAATTATATATCATGTTGACAGTTACTTATGTGAACAGTGGCATTACAACTGTATGTGTGCAGATGTTGATTATGTGTTTTGCAGGATGGAGGAAGGCATACCAATAGCGTGATGTTTTTAAATATTTATTGCAGCTAAATTCAATCTGTTTCTTTATCAAGTTAGTCATTCAGACTAACAGGCAAGAGTTTGTGAAAGAGAGGACTTCTTTTTTCCATTTGCTATCATTCACATGGTTCATCCCTTTCACTTCCTTTTCCAGCATCTACCTTCACTTACGTGTCCGTGGGCTATATTTCCGACTGCTGGCAGCAGGATTCAGTAAGGCTCACATGCAGCCTTCAATGCTGTGCCCTGCTCTGCCTCTTTCAGGATGTGCCTCATATCCTATAAGCAGGGAGCAATCAGCAAAGTCAGGTAAAGTTGACACTGAACATCTGCTTGTAATAGGTGGAAAAGGTTCACAGTGCAACTGTAGTTGAAGTACCTTGAGCTTCTAATGTCCACACAAACAACAGAAAAACAGTATTTGGAGGTACTTTAAGTGCTTCTTGCAACCAGATGACTGAAAGATGCAGGTTGAATGCATAAGCTGAATAAGGAAAATGGGCTACTACAGCACTGTAGCAATAAACATGTAATAATGCACCTTAGTGCAGCATTCTTCAAGGAGGTTTTAGGAAGGTAGAAAAAGTGGAGGAGTAGGGAAGGTGAAAATATAAAAGAATATTTGGCAAAATGAAGAAAATTCCCAACAAATTTTCCAAAGATCTCTTTGCCCTCATCCCTGAAAAGACAAAGCCTTCTAACTGCCCTAGATGCCACGTGGACTACAGAAAACTTTTCCTTGGAGAGTAGACCCTAGTTGCCTCACATCCAACAACAGAAAAGAGAAGAAAATACTGCTTTCTGCGAAGAGGGAAAAATAAACCAACCTAGGGAACTATTTCCAGACAAAGAGCACTGTGAAGCACATAGATCTTCCAGTCTTCCTTAGCTGTATTAGTAAGCACACACACACTTCTGGAGCCTGCCGCTGCTGCAAGCCCCTGCAGGGGAATATGGAGTGATCAGACAAGTCAAGAAGACCTGGTGCAGGATAGGGACTTGGTAAAGAGCCATCTTACTGTCTTTCTAAATTGACTCACAAAAGTACTAGGCACATAAATATGAAACTAAAATTAGATCCTCACAATCCTGCTTTTTGTTCAGCGTTGGCTATTTGTCATACTCAGACAGAGTCTGAGTGTGATAGGTAACCAACTGGTGAGGCCTCCAGATATCTACATTATGTATACATTGCACATGTACTTAAGTATAGCAACCTCTGTGACAGGCATGCAATGGCGTACAGTCTGCAGCTGCTGCCTCCAGTTCAGCTGCAAACATTGCTTAGAAGGATCAGGGACTGGGACACCTAGCATTCAGTTTGTGCATGGTCTTCCCTGATCAGTGAGGCAAGACTTTGTGAATAACCACTGGGAATTCTAGGGCAACCTGGAAGAGAGAAAGTGTCTGAACTTGTGCTGAAATGATAGCATAGAAACACCCCAGCAGGGCCAGAGCAGTTCTTCCATAGGCCATAGCTCAATACAAGCTGATTGTCCCCCTACTACATCAATAAGTTATTGTGCTCTTCATGTGAATCTCCTGTGTTTGACTAATTATTTACATCTGACTTTTCCTCTATGTAATGTAGATGTCATTTACCACAGGAGTTTGTTGGAAAAAAAAAATCTCTTCCCCTCACCCAAAAAGCTCCTGAGACTCTCTTGCTGCTAAGCTCCAAATTATTAACTATAGCTGTCATATTGTAATCCTCTTGAAGCTGGTACCAACAGTTAGCAACTAGTGTCTTTTAAGAAAGACTAATTTCTGTTTTAGATTCAGAATTTGGTGTATAGTTTGCTTAAGAAGTCTGTTGTCTTCCTCACTATGCCTTTAAAAATTTCTCACTGGATTCCTTCATAACACAGTACTTTTTGTATCGCTGGTATCATTGTCAGTGCAGCGGACATTACTTTGCCTGAACTATTTTTCTAGTCTGCCCCATTAAACAGCATCCGCAATCTGTGGCAGTAACCATTTCAGAATGCTCTTTTTGGCTTCCATCTGACCTACCTTCACATGTTTCAAGAGAGCTTTCTCTACCGTAGTGACTCGAGAGATGTTGACCTAACTGCACTTCAAACACAGAATTGACAATAACAATTAAAGAGTTATCTCTATAATGCATTTCATATTTCAATCAATAGCCACTTTTGATTTCTGATGAGAGAAAATATTTCATTTCCAAACACACCACAGAGATGAAATTTCACTACCTCTTACTCTGTTCTTTCTCTTTATCCTTTGCCAGCTTTATTAAAAAAAGCCGAGATACCATCAGCCCTTTTTTCTTGAACCTTCTCATCAGTCATCCAAATCACAATATATTTTCCTTTTTTTTTAATCAAAAGTGTGAAAAGATAGAAGCAATTTCAGAGGAAGCAGTTTCAGTGAGACTGGGAGGTAGAATATGATGTCACAGGATCCCAAAACAAAGTGAAACACGTGAAAACTCTAGCAAAGCAGTAAAAACTGCAGGGAGTTGTCTGTAAAGGAAAGGCAGGAAAAGCAGATGAAGTTTAAGATCAAATTAGTTGCAGCCTTAAGTCTGCTTCTTTAAATTTCCAATCTAGTATCCCGGTTTATATGACTGTGTCTGTCTGCAAAACAGATTTTTATAACATGCTAAGTGACAGAAAACAACCTGGCAAAACCTGAGCCTGCCAGTGGTACCCTATAAAATGATTAAAAATTAGACTATAGCGTTCTATTATGCATTTTCCTACTGCTTTCCAGATAAAATTTGTTCTGTTTGTCAGCTGAAGAAAAAAAATGCAGTTATTTCCTCCCCCTAGTAACCAGCCCTCTGAGCACCCCCAAGATCTGGGATTTAAGCCAATATTTTGTTTTGATTTACATATTGCATTCAAGATTATTAGTAATGCAGGTGCTGCTGGCCAGATTAGGTCTATCAGGACACCTGTACAGTCCCTTGTATTTTTATTATGCTCTTAGTAACACCTCTGCAAACACAGAAACCCTTGTGGTTTTGCCGTGTAGAAAGGGTGTAATCTGAAGACTGTGGGCTTGTGTGAATGTAGCCAGTGATTTCATGCAGACATTTCTGTTCAGATGTTGTAAAGCATATGATAAAATGAACCACCCTGACCACTGGATTCAGAGTTTGTTTGTAAAGGAGAAAGAAATGGAAATCTATATGCCTTAAAATTATAACCTATCAGAGTCAAAAATAAAGAAACTTTATCTTCCTTTTTATCACCTATATTTGTCAGGTAGAAAAGCTGTTTGTATGAATGCTGTTTCTTGGGATCAATACTTCCTGCATATAGTCTTTGTTACTCTACAAAAAAACTGATCACTGTATTTTTTTTTATTTCTTGGCATGAACTTAAAAGATTTCTTAGAAACATCTGCAGACTACAAGCTACTGTAATATTTTCTAATTTTCTGATTAGACATGCTCAATCTTTTAACCAATTTTAAAAAAATTACACTCAGCCACACCAATTCCATTTGTTTGTGGCTATGGTCTGGTTTCTTTAGGTCTGGTCTCTGGCTATTTACAATATCGAAAGTTCTAGTCCTATGTTATGTGCACATGGTATGTGAATAAGCATAATGTTAGTCTTCCATTGGATTTCACAAAATTTCTCCTGTGAATCAAGTTAAACAAATCTTAAATGCTGACAGAAAGGAGCACTTCTAGTCAAACAGTAGAGTCTTGTACATAAAAGATCATCTGAAAGAATTGCTACATTTGTGTTGATAATATATGTAAAATATTTTGTGAAAATATTCGTAAGTAGTAAAGACTTCAGTCACTCAAGGCAGTAACACGCTTTTGTTTGCCTGTAGACTCCTTAAACTATAAAATTTCTGCAAATGTTTTTTTCTGAATTATTCAAAGCATTCTGCTTAAGATGACTGAGCTAAGGCATTGTCTTAACTGCTCGTGCGTCATCAACAGTTAAATTCAGATATTTGTGACTTCTGATTTGCTCAAGTCCAGAAGACGCTACCCGGTATCTCTGAATGCTTGATGAACAAGAGACTCTTAATTCAAAAGACTGTTGGCAGAACTGACATGAGAAGATCATATTAAGCACAACATGTCATTTCTTATTTAGAACTGTACATATTGTTTTTCTTCCTCTGTGGATGTTTATTTGAAGGATGAATAGGTCACTCTTAGCAGGAGAGCTCATCACATGAGTGCCAGATACAGAAGACAGATGAGTCAGTTCCACACAGACTACAAATTATGCATGCAGGATAAAACTATATTCATATTTGCATTTGACCTAAACTTCAACTTTCAAAAATAGGTTTAAGAGAAATTATTCTGAAATTCAAAAGTTGTTTTGCAGAAAGGAAGCAGTTTAAGCAACACAGCTGAAGAACAAAGAAGTCTCTGCTGGTAGGAAAAGAACACATTGAGAATGAAATACTGTATGTCAGTCTGCATGAGCTCGAGCCTGTATTTAATATACACTTTGAAATGTGTTTATCTGATGCATGATTGATTGATACCGCTGCAGTGTTCAGATCTCAGCCACTGTCCAGTCATTGCTTGTCATTGTAAAATATGTCTTGATGTAGAAAAGACCCACTCTTTTTGTGTCGAATGCAGTACAAAACCTCTGTCTTCCCAGTGTTTCTCTTGTATATGGTCCAGAAAATTTTTTTTTTCTTTCATGATTTCTTCTCTTTCTTTCTTTTTTTTTTTCTTTTTAACCTGCATGATTTGGGTGCAGGATTGTTTCTATCTGCTTTTTGCAATGTGTACAGATGAACATGAGGTGGGAAAGTCACACAGCTCCTTACAGGAACTGCAGCAAAGTCTAAAAAAAGAAAGCTGCAGTGAACAAGAGCACAGTGCTGAATATGACACTCATATCTGTATGCTCTCTTCACTGTCTTAAGAAACGTGAGCTACTGGACATGAGACCCAAAATGTCTCTGTCTGGGGCTGCTGTTTTGCCATAATAGAAGCATTATATTATTTGCAACACATGCACAGGTTTCAGAAGCATAAGAGATGATGAATAGTATAGCAAATAAAGATCGTGAAATTAGGCAAGGCATATTTGCAGCAGAGTTGCAGGGTGATGGGGATTCTAATGTGCACATGTTAACCAGTTAAAAGGGAGCCACATATACTAACAATCTCATGAGAAAGGCTAGTGATCTTGCAAATAGCCTCATGAACTAAAAATGTGTGCTTGAATGTTGCAGGGGGGGCTGTCTAGTGGAGTGAGGGAGGAGGAGAAAGTATTAGTCAGCCTGCTAGGTCAGGTAATTATAACCATTCTTATTCCATTCAAATGTAATTGGGGATGGTAATGTGGGTTCCCTGAATGACCTACATTAACAGCAGATTTCTGTATTCCTTCTGGGCAGTGAGCATTTTAATAACTGCAGAAGTCCATACAGTGCTGTGACTTCATTAGGTCCAGAGCTGTGATGGGAGTTGTCCCTAACAGACTGACAGTGACCATAACGTCATGTAAGCGTACAAGGATCCTTTCATCTGACCCACTTGTTTAGCATGAGTCAAAGCACTTTTTCCAGCATACCACGTAAGCGCTGCTAGCTCACCGTGCCGGCTTTTAATGGCCCAGAATATCAGGGAGATGGTCTGACCTTCTAGTCAGTGATAATTAGCTGCGACTTGGAGATGCTAGCACCTTCAGGAGAGAACATTCAGACCGAACATCATACCTTTTTTCTGACTTACTAATAAAGCCAGTTCCACCCTTTAAATGCATAAGTTTGATTTTATGAAGCATTTATAATCTTTTTTTAAAGGCGGAGAACAGCAGCTGCCAATTGTAGTTGTGGTACTCGGTGAAAAAGTAATCCCTGAACATTTTCGCAAGCAGTAGTGGAGCTGGCTACTATTCTAGAAAAGAACTAATAAACTAGACAAACACTCCTAGTGGGAGCTTTGGAAGGGTGGATGTTGCTGAGAAAAGAGGAAAAAGGAATAGGCCTAGAATGACTGCTCTTGAATTGATGGTGCTGTAAGAGCAAGAAATCCTTGCTGAATCCCATCTCCTTCTACTCCTTCTAAACATATAGAAAAATTGAAGATTATGGCTTCCCAGAAGATTATATATGGCTTCTTTAGCCTGTAAGGTTAGTTAAGTTGTTGTGCAAACCACAGTTTGGGTGTTTTGCCTGCACTGTTGTCAGCAGCCTCTATAATGTACTCTGGTTTGACTGTTTCCTCCTTCCTTCATTCACACATTCCAAGAGTGGTGCCATCTCTGTATACATAATTTGATTGTAAATGGTGACTGTTTCTGTGCTGCCAGATACTGTATCATGGCATGTTCATCACTGTCTAGGTTGCTTTGATGATCATATCACTTAAAATGAAAACTGAACAAGAAGATTTTGTTTTTCTGCCTTTCCTTTCTTTCACATTTTTCTCATCTGAATAACTTAAACTCTATTTTGTGTTCTAATTTTAAGCACATATGGGCATGAAATTTTTTAATGAAAATCTCAATGCCTGAATACCTGTTTCTGACACTTTCATACAACATCCCATAAAGAAGAAAGAGACCTTTATATATGTTAAAAGCTGTGTAATGCAAAGACTAAATGTGAAGACATTCTGACTGACACAGCCCCCTTTTCCACAGCTGTAAACAAGTTGAGTACAACTTTAAAGTAAAATACTTCTACCTGCTGCTTGGTTTTTGCCTCACTTACTGGTAAGATTGCAGAACAGGACTGGTCACTGCAAAGCAGACTTTTTTTCCAATAACCTGTCTCTGACCCCAGCAGTTTCCAGAATTTTTATCAAAAAAATTAAGAATGAGGCAAACATCTTTTGGCCCTATAACGAGTAAGAACATAAGTAAGTCCAATAATCTTTTCAGTTTCTGTGCATGTATAAATCTTTCTACACTTTCAGCTCCCTTTGTTATCTGGCTCTAAACATTATTTCTGCTGGTGTATGTAAGACTCTCTGCTTTTGCAGTTATTGAAACTGTAGGGAAAGTAGTCCTTTTAAGTCTCTGATTGCAAGAAAAACTGAAACATCTGCTAAACTTGAGTGTCTGGTTGGATGTGCTTAGTAGCAGAGACATTTAAAGTGAATAATCTACATGAATGGTCACTATCCACGCTTGTAGGTCACTTCTGTCACATAGTCCCTAATTAACGCCAGGTTACAGAACCATTTAACACAGAGCTAAGATTACTTTCCCAGTGTTAAAATTATTTTATTTGGAAGAAATTACTGTAACCCCCTTTTTTCAAAACAGAGAAGATGCTAAGTCAGAAAGAGAACATGCCTCTCACTGCCGTTTTTTTCTTAACCTGGGTTACAGTAGTGCTATGAAGCACAGTGAGGAGCGACATTTGCATAGTTATAGAGGAAGTCTATGACTGAGTTAGGAACAATTTCTGCATATCTGAGGAATGCGCAGTGTGCATAGCTTACAATGAGGCTGCTTAAATGGCTAAAAAAGACATAGTGTAGTTTCAAGGGTGTTTGGTTCCATATAGCCTTCTGTGGACTGTTCAGGTTCTTTGTGAAAGTCTCCCCATCTCACTTCCCTGTGCAAATCTGATGTGAAAAACAGTTCAATAAGGCCATTTGAGGAAATCCTATACAGTGAGCAAGGAGGTAGCTTTCCTTCAGCTTCTTTTAACACATGGCTAGATCCTAAATCTAGATCCTTCAGCTTCTTATAACACATGGTTTTACTAATACATTCCCAGGGGAGTCTTGTCTGTCATGTGCACAAAGAAGCCCCTTCCCTGTTTGTCACCATTGGGCAACACCTGTAACACCTCTGTGAGGCTAACCAGGTAGAAATATAAATTTCTGAGGATTCAATTCAACAACATAACACTTAGAATAACATCATGATTTTATGCCTAGACTCACATTAAAGTAGGAACAAAGCTTAAATCCTTAACTAGACAATGTATCTGTGGTAAAAAAAGTAATTTGAAGTGTTTAAGCTGCCTGTTTTTTGCTCAATAGTCTGGTTAGGCTCATGACAGCTAGTGAGCCAAAAGCAAGCAAGCCAACAAAATATTAATCCCTAAACTAATAGTGAACTCCCATACACTGCTGTTGGCTGAATTGTTCACTGTATAAAGTAATATTGGTTATGAGATCAATGAACTCAATAATACTTGCAGTGCAGTCCCAATTTTTAAAGCTCTATATCAAGTTTTTCAATTTCTTAGGCTTCGGGACACCTAGGAACACCACCGTTTTATTTCAGGCCTCCTGAGGTGAATTTGCATTGAAATGCAGCATCATGGTGTGATGATGTGCATCAGAATGTGACTACATGATGAAAAAATGCAAGGTCATCACCTGGTGAGATGCTATGGGGCATATATACAAATGTTATGGTAAAACAGTGCAGAGTTACAGTGCTTCCTGTCTCCCCATAAGATAAATCCAAAAGGTATCACTCATGTTTTGCGCTGAGCACATTGCCTGGAGGATGATGCGGTGACAGTGACAGAGAACTGAGTGGAGAAAGGAGCAGAGGACCCATAACAGGTGGTTGATGTGTGTACAAATGTGTGTTAAAATGACTTGCAATGACTGCTTATTGTTGAAGAACATTTGAAATAGATGAGGTAGTATTTTAAAAAAGACTGAAATAACTATGCCCCCTTTCCAACGGGTGCTTAATCCAATACGTCTAGCTTGCAGTTGCTGCTGCCAGTGAATTATATTTATGCTGCTAAAGTGAAAGGCAGATATTTGTAAGTATTGTCTACCTAGAGCCTTCAGGCTATTGCTAGCTAGAAAGCAGCAACCAAGCTGCTTTAAAGCTGTTTCATATATAGTGAGCATAACAGAATATTACTACTACTCTGTAGGTGTAAAGTACATAGACTTGTTCACAATCACAGTCATTTAGGCAAATAGGACTACAGCTGGTTGGTAAAATGCTTTTGTAAAGTGTTCGCTAAGATCAGTATTTGTAATACTGTTGTGTGAACTGACCTGCAGCAGTCTTTGCAGATTAGATAAAAGAAATCTGATGGAAATGTTTTATATAAATGTTAATGTCTACTCTATAAGTTAAGAAAATAAAATTCTGTGAAATAAGTATGTCTATACATTTTATGAATACTCATATTAATAAGGCAAATTCTTTAAAGGGGATTGACCTTTTGAATATATACTCAAACATATTTTTGAAAAACTGCAAAGGTGAGTTCTCAGATGACCTTGCTTTCTCATGTTACAACTCTAGCCAACTTTGAGAATATTTTCTTTCTTTCAGAGAAAAGAAAGTCCACCCAGTTGAGTTTTCCCAAGGTCACCACTTCTAATTAACATGCAGTTTTTCATAGTTGATTGATATAGCTGTGAATCATTAAAGCCTAAAAATGTGTAGTATCATCCTTGGTAACTCTTGCCTTTTCGTATGCTTCAAGAATATCTCTTTCTCTTCCTCCTGCTGGATAAAAATGGGGATGAAAAGAATGGTAGGGAAAGTGAATACCTGTTGATAATTTTTTTCTCTATCACCGTTGCTTCTGCCAAGCTGTTGTATATGACTGATTTTTTTTCCACTTGAAATTAACATTCTGAACTAGCTTAATCTTCTAACCAAATTTATGACATTTCAAACACAGCCAAAGTTCACAGGGAAAATCACTGCTTTTACCCTGCAAAAGATACAGTTAGTTAAGTATGTTACCTGTCCACGTTTAATAGGCCCTATAACTTAAAGAGATAAATCAGTTGGAACAAGTTTATCCTTCATCACATTTTTACTGTATCAGCTGTGGACATGAGGACTTAGGCTGCTTTGACAAGCTATTTAATTGTCTTAAATTTTGTCTTGTTCTTTTGTTCATTTCTGGATCTTTTTTCTTTCTAGTGTTTTTCAGAAGAAAACAAGATTTAAAATGGGTTACAGTAAGTACTGCAGAGAATATAAAATTCTTTCTGATTGGGAATAGTGCGTCATATGTGCCCAGGTAGAGGAAAGGCATTTTCAATTTTCAGGCATAATGTTGGTCAAGAGTGCCTGCTGATTCATTCTAAGAAGGGTGAGTCAGAGGAGCTAAATTAGGTTTCTTCTCTGAATCATCCTCTATAGGAGACTATCTTACTCCACAGACTATAGACAGAGCCTAAAAAGATTAGCTATACCAGGCTAAAATTACACTTTGTCAATACCCATTTCCTAACTGTCCTTTCTTTGAAGTCCATTCTACTCTGAACCATGAGAGTTAATGGATGAGAATAGGTTAGCTGACACTTCACATTTTTTGGTTGTTCTAGAAGAGCGAATAAAGGTGGAATTTATATAACCCTGAAAGTGTCATTCTTCCGTATTTTTGGTACAGTAGCAAGTCTACTTTTTCAGTAGAACCACTAACACTACTGTCTTGAAGTACTTGTATGGTTAGGAAAAAACAAGTAAAGAGATATCAGATTCAGAAAATTTACATATGTTTTGCAACCCACAAAGGGTTCTTCAAAGTTATATTTGTAACTACTCATATTTATTTGTCTTGCTAGCTAGATTTTTTAAGCAGAGTTAAATAAACAGAAGTGCTCTCAAAATATGAATGCAGACTCTTAAAAAAAATGGGCAAACATTCCCTCTGGCTCTGGTAATAATGCCTTGATATTCATGGCAATTATATTTGGTTATTTTTGTTGATTGTGTAGTCCAGATGCTGATAAATGGCCAAAGCTGATAGCATTGGAGGTAAAGTACAGGAGTGCACTAGTACAAAGAATAAATATTTCATGAAAAGTGTCTCTATAAATCCTCTATAATCATACACCATTTTTTCTTCCACCTCAACCTCACCCAGAACAGGTTACATATACACCTGTGTATTTATGTCTTTATCTATATCTTTATATGTACCTTTTAAAATAAACTTTCAAACAGTTGCCAAAAGCGTTATCATTAATATAATTTACCATTCCAGGCCAAGGATGTGTCTTTACTTTTTTGGTAAATTGTGTCTCACCTTTTCCAGATAGTGCTTGGAGTTTGAGTTGTTGGCAAAACCCTTCTATTTTTCCTTAGTGTATTTTTAAGCAGTACCTTTTTACCCGAGTCTAGGGAAGTCCACGGAGTTCCTTTGTCTTATTCTCAGAGACAGCAGCACAAGAACAAGGCAGATTTGTATGAAAGGAGCATGAAGAATTACCCTTCACTAGCCCTGACTCTATGGAGCATATTTTGAACCATGTGTATCAGCTGTGCCACCCACCTCAGCCTCCCTTCTCCCGGTTGACATTGCAGTTTCATCCAGCTTTGAAAACTTCTGTGTATTACCAAGGTGTTGATGTCTGGCAACATTTTTACAACTTCTTTCAGTTTGCTTTGATGCCCTAGCTCTTATCCTCCAGAGAGTTCAACTGCAAGTGAAAATACAGGGCAAACTTTTTTCATGTGGTTGGTATAGAACATACATTTGCAACCTGCCTTTCCAATAGTATAGTGTATGTAATAAAGACAACAAACAAAATGATGCCTTCCACTGCAAAACATGAGAGAGGGCTTAGTAAGGCTGGTCTGTGTCTGTGCCATTTGAGATTAGTAGTTGGAGAAGTTTGATTTGTGCTGCTGACAATAATTGTTCATTTTAATCTGAGTGATGCATTCAGACTTCTCAATGATGATGCATTATAAGTGCAGCATGAAGAACAGCTGCATTAAGCTTTATTCAGGTTGCAAAGTCAAGGATTTAAATGTTAGAAGCTACTGGAATCCAGGGGGCCTCTGTGTCATTAATTTGGTCCTCCTCTGCCTGGACAGATTTAGTAACCCCCATGCAATTTGCAATGAGTGTTGATAGCATTGTGTCCCATTCGCAACAGCAAGACTCATCTCAACAGAACGTCTCCAGGAAAGGATCTCAGAGGTGTTACATTCTCATAAATTTTGTGAAAATAGTCTGTTTGGTTAGATGAGGGAAAGACTGAAGCTAAACGTGATTCATTTAGGTACTTGAGATCCGGATTCATAAAAAGACAGTTTTTGCCCATCTCATAGTTTGTTTCTACAAGAGTTGCTATATCATTGCGTGGGATAGATCTTCCCTGGAGAGGCACATGTGTTCTTGTTTTGATACCCTCCTTCCCTCATTCTGACTCAGCCTGGCTAAGCTTTCCCTCTGAGGTCTGAAACCTTTGTGAGCTCACTGTCCTGTGCCAATCAGAACCCCCTGTTGCTGTGTGCCAGCTTTGGTTCTGCAAAGCCTTTTGGACTGATTTGTTTCTCCTGCTCTATGTTTCCTCATATTTTTTCTGGTTTGGGTCCTACTAGGAGAAATACTTCTAGCTTGGAAGAAAAAAGGCTCCCAGCTCTCTCCTGGCTGCTGGTCTCACACCAGCCCTGAGCAACGGAGAACAGCTATTGCAGACAACGTCTAGTTGAATACCAGCAGCTCCTTGTTTCAGGAGACCTGGCTGGTTGCTCTGTGAGTATAAGGCATATACAATCTCAAACCCACCAGGGACTTGATAAAGTTAAGGGACAATAACTTTCTCAGAGGTGTATAGCTGTTAAAATATTGAAAATGCCTCCACTAAACCTGTATAAAATTGCAATTTACCAAGAACACAAGAACTGACCAGATCTGCATGGATTTTCCAGGGCATGGCAAAAAGCTCTTAAAAAATATTTAAACAAAATCACATTTCTGAAAATTCTCCAAGTCATCAGGTCATCTAAAGCTGCAAAAAGTACAGTACCAGGATTTAATGAAAGATAACTCAAAACCCTTTTTAATATTCAAACAAAATGGCTCACCTGGTTCTGGAGCATCTCCCAAAACAGTTAGCCTGAGTAGATGTATAGTGTGTGAAATTTAACTACAAGTAGATTAGTAAAATTAAGAGAAACAAGGTTGTGGCACTGGAAGATTTGGACAATTTATCTGTCAGGCAGGGCCAGTTACATTGCTTATATGAATGACAGTACTTCATCTCCTGCAATTGAATGTTATAGACAATGCCCTCAATTATTATTTTAAAGATTCCTACTAGTATATAGATGCATTAATTTTACATTATGATCTATCTACCAAAGGCAGGTGTCATTCTGTTTTATAACAATGTGAGTGGTAAAAGAGGCAGTAAGACTTCTGGAAAGTAATAATCTAAAAATAGTCAGTTTACATTTACTGTATTATCAGTTATTTATAAATGAATGGTTTGTATTTATTTCATGGTGCAAGTGTAGGTAAAGTTAATGACCTTGCCTCAAGTGTCTAAGAAATTAGGCAATTTACAGGCACAAAAATAAAAAAGAATTTGGAATAACAAAGAAATAAAAATATTTACCATATGTGTTTTATCTCGTGTTTTATCTCTCTCTTATTGTTCTTAGCTTTTCAAAATCTCTCTGTTTTGCTTACTTAAAGGAAAGAATTAGCAATAATAAGCTTGTGAAACAAGTAATTCTTCTGATGAGACCCAGGTTCACTGAGAGCAGATCTCAATGCCTGCAAGATAAGAAATGCAAAGAAAGACTCAGCTCTTATTAAAGAAATATTGTCATCAGTGTTTCTTACTGTGAAAGTGACATAGGATGACAATATGCAAGGAAATTTGGGGACTATGGTGGATTTTTCCCTCCCACTGTAAAGCCATAAAAATGATAGTGTCAAGAAATGTAGCCTATGTAAACAGAAAATTTAATTGCATTTAATTGTAACTGTTCAGTGGTGGAACATTTAAATCCAGAAGAGAGCCTATAATTGTTTCAGTTGCATTGACTGACTTTAATTAACATTGAGTTATACTGTAAGTGTACAAAACTATCAATGAAAATGAATGGACCTTTTTAAGGTGAAATGCACTGCACATAACCACAGCAGTAGAAGAGCTTTAATGCTGTGAAAATTCAGGAAAAAAAAACACCTTACCCCTTTTTTAGGTTAATTCTAGCAGTTAGGATGTAAGCTTTCCCTGCATTCCTTTTTATTTACCTTCCAATAACAGAGATGAATGAATTTTTAAAGGATATATGCTGCTGAGTTCAACGTTTATATGCAATAGCTGAAAGAATGTCTTGTAATTCAGAAATGTATTCAAACTACTTAGGCTTTCTTATCTATCTGCATTTAGACTCAGATTTGAAACCCACTAAGTCAACTGAAAAATCTCACACTGAGTTTAATGGACAAAGACTCAGGCCCTTATAGCATGGTCATTACCAGAGTCTCTGATTCTGCAACTGACTCCACATGGGAGTCAGCTGAAGTCAATGAGGCTTCAAGAGGGCAGCTAAATCTGTCTATGCAAAGTCAGTTGCAGGACTTCTGTCTTTGTAACTAAGCATTTTGTTTGCATCAAAAATGCATTGATCTGCTCTGTAAAGATCATAACTGGGGCTTCTACTCTCAGGAGAATATTTCCCTTCTCCTGCCATGTTTCATCTTGGTTTTTTCCTAAGTCATATGTATACATGATCTGTTTTTAAGATATATTTCATATGATGTGAGTTACTACACTAAATTTTGTTGGTGTGCCTGTTTACTGAGCTTTTTTAAAAGAAAGAGGTGATGAAAAGGAGTTCTGTGAATATATTACTACCTGCAAGCAATATGAATATAGTAAAAATCCATGATGAAAACTCTGTTATATATACTAATGGTTTAAAAAGTAAATCGACAGAGTTTTACTTAATGGATTAACATAACAGAAATGCAAGGGAACTTTGATTTCTTTTTTCCTAGTCTTTCTTCCTTCTGAGTAAGTGGAGAAGAAACCATTAAATCAAACTTTGTATCTTCATCTGAACAATAGAGAAATGTATGGTTACCAGAAACTTTAAAAGACATGCAGGATGACAGAGGTTTATTTATACAACAGGACTGGGCAGCGATCTTCGGTGAATTGTTTTTTAGACTTCAGGCTTCGGACCTTAGCCATCACACAGATTTTTTCATATTTTTTCCTTCTGATTTGTCCTGCATAGGTCATTAGACACTTCCCCAGAATAACAAAAACAAGATTCAAGCTCCTCAGCTGCCTGAGGTTTAGAAAAATGGACTGAGGCTGGTTGCTTGGAAAAGCAGTGTTGGGAAAGAGAGAGCAGGCAAAAGGCATCTCCCCAAATTAAGTTTGCTGTACTGAACAGAAATTCACTAGATAAATAATGAACATCATTAAAAACAGTATGGTTAGTTTGAGCTCTGCCCTGAAATGTAACAACAAGCTACAAAGGATTTTGAGAAAGATGGAGGAGATGATGAAGTTCAGTAGGAGTGCAGAGACAGTACTGGAAAAAAAGACTTTGCTAATACTTTCCCTAGTAATTGTTGACTGTCTTATTGGCCCTTGGGTAGCCCCAGATAGGTGAGCATTCCTTCCCCCTTGTTTTCCCATTTCCATGAAATTGTGCAGCAGGCTGAGCGTAGACAGTGTATAAGTAGAAAGGAGGCTAAAAGAAAGTTGTTACGAAGGGTGTGTACGAGTGTTAAAGACTGCTGGAAGGCTTCTATAAGTTTTCCAAAGAGCAGCTTAAATAATATGGTTAATAAATGCCATTTACCATTTTAGCTGTTTGGATATGTTTGGTGTCAAAAGTATTTATTAAACAGTGTTTTTATTGTAACTAAAATGTATTTTTGTAGAATCATACATCGGTTTGTGTTGGAAGGACCTTAAAGATCACTTAGTTCCAACCTCCCTGAGTGGGCAGGGACACCTTCCACTAGAGCAGGTTGCTCAAAGCCCCATCCAGTCTGGCCTTGAATACTTCTGGGGGAGGGAATTTTAATTAATATGAGCAAAGATCTGTACAGACCTTTGAGACATCAAATAGGAAAGTGTTGCTTCTTTTTCCAACTTCATAATATAACTATTACTAACAACTTCTGATTACCAGACACAAATAGCAGGCACAGATGTAAGGCCCATTTTTAATGGTCACTTTTAAGGCAGGAAGTGATACCATGTAGTCTGCTGAAAAAAACTCTGACAGACTGTCCTGGCTGCACAACAGCAGGTTAGGGAAAAGAGCCTTTGGGTGATTGGTGAGGTCTGAAACTTTATAATGTGATAATGTAGAAGAAAAACTCCCAAATCTTGCCACAGAATCTGTGGGGAAGCTACATAGGAAGAATGAGGAGGCAACAGATGACATTACTAGCAAAGAGAAAGTCCAGCTTCATTTTGTGGATGTGAAAGAGTAGGACTCACTGGCTTTCTAAACATTGCTTTGCAGGCATTCAGAAACCTGCATTTATGATTTGAATCTGACCTATCCTAAAATACATTTGTCCTGGGTTCGGCCAGGACAGGGTTAATTTTCACCAGAATCCAGGAAGGGGCACAGCCGGGTGGGGTGGCCCAACCCCAACCTGGCCAAACAGAGCCTGATATTTCATACCATGTGCTGTCATGCTGGGTTCGGGTGGGGGGGGCGGTGCGGCAGGAACTCACTTGCGGCTCCGGAGCGGGGGGGCCCCGGCCCGGCCGGGCGGGCGGGGCTGTCCTGTGGGGCGTTTTGG
>Ga0181612_140354_pt1 | contig 18217 bp, 8 predicted proteins | sample HoacroProtozoa21_FD_119630 | JGI IMG/M metagenome (GOLD analysis project Ga0181612, IMG submission 119630) | Hoatzin crop microbial communities from Cojedes, Venezuel. Combined Assembly of Gp0051906, Gp0051904, Gp0051908
ATTTGCAAGTTGGTAGCCTTTAAACTAGTCTGCTAAATATCTGATATTTATCCATCCTGTGTTGTGTCTAAGCTCATCCCTTTCCGCAGTCCACATCTCTTGACCAGTGGTGACAGCTCTCCTCATAGTATGTTTGATGACTACTGTCCATCTGGTTCTTCCAGAGCAACTCTTCTCAATTTCAAGAGGCATAGGGTGGTACAATTCCACTCAATATATTTTCCTAATCCATTAGTATCAGGCAATATTCCTGGTGGCCAGTTTCTTCCATGCCAAGCCCCAAAGTGCATCTACTATATGTTCATTATCTGCTGTTTTTTTCTCACAGAAAAATTCAGAATCAGAAGACTTTGGTCTTCAGACTAAATCAAGACAAATTCCACCTACATGTGACACTATGCAAAAATCAATGAAGATTAGTTGATTTGGGGTAGAAGGCAATGGAGGTGTTGGGAAAGAACTCATCGAAAGACCTTCCCATTTGATATTAAAGGAAATAATAGCATTCTGGAGTACCCTATGACTCCAGAAATAAAAAATACTGCCTCATCTGGATAGGTCCTGGAGACCAGTTTGTGGTACAGATGGTTGAGGGTCCATCAGACCTACGGATCTCAATATAGATGGAAATGCAAACCTACATTTCTTGAGCACAAGCAGAGGAGACAAACTCTCTTCAGGTCATAGCTGTTGCTGTGTCTCAGCCTTAGGGCTGGTTTGTGCTTCTGTTCACTCTTCATACTTTGCACTGGTATTTGGTTATCTGGTAGTATTTTCCTCTGTACGAGAACAGTGATCATCTTCCTAATGGGGAGCATCATAATTTGAAGCATATCTATATTTGTGTTAAAGGACCACAGTCTTAAAGTACAATCCAAAAGTTGGTTATGTGATAGATTATCCCTGACAGGTTTTAGGAAAATGTCACTTATCACATATACAGGCCAACAATGATGGGACTGCTGCCTCTGGCAGCTTAATTCTAGCAGATTTCTAATCACGTGTATTTCAGGATGATAAGAGGCTTGCATAAATTCTTTTATAGCTTTCGAGGGCTCCTCCAGACCAGAATGAAAGACACAGTTGTTTGTATTCCATATTTGAGAAACTTTTTGTAGCAGAAATCCTAAAATTTCCTGTGTTGGCCCTTTCATTCTGCAGAGTTTATCATGCAGGTTTAACAGAATTGTTTCTGTTATGACGTTTTCTCAGTTTAAAAAATTAGGTTCTACTGTATCCTTGCCTTCTTTTTTTTCCATTCCTTTTAACACACTCTTTTGTGACCACACTTTTACAACCAGCACATTTGTGGTCCTCATGTTTATTCTTCTTGCTTTCATAACGTATTGGCAAAAAATATGTTTCTTGGGATCCATTGGAGTTTTGACTGTGTTTCCTTCAAAGTATCGCTAGGAAAAACAAACATGAGAAAAGCTTCCCCACTTAAAACTGATGCTTCATGCTGCTGTTTCTTCTCATTTTCTGTGTTTTGTCTCTTGATGTCAAACACATACCACACACCACAAGGGAGGGAGAGGATGAAAGAAAGAGGAGAAATCCCATTCTACATGGAAGATCTGTACATCAGACTCACCTTCTAAAAAGAACAGCACAACTCAACAGCTCCTTACTCTGCCATCTTTGCAAATGCTTTTTTTTTTCTTAATGCAGCTTTTCTTACAAGCTCAAGTGTTGCAGAATTGTTTATAAGCTCTTAGGGCTTGGCCTGTGAGCAACCTCTTTGCCCAAACTTGCTAGTGAGCTGAACAGCTTAAGTCAGCTCGCAAAGAAAGAGATACAAGCCCTTGTAGGAGCCTATAGTATGATTATTTATTGGAAAACCTTTAGCCTGGATTCCTTCCATTTTGAAGCTTTCTGATGTGCTGTAGACGGGCTTGGTTCTGTCCTTGTGGAAAATAGAGGCCAAACTCTTCCACTCTGCTTGCTGGCATGTGTTTCTTGTGTTAGTGAAAGTAATATCTGCAATTTGCTTAGTTTGAGGCTCAGAACACAGGATCCACCAGCTCAAGCTACTGGTCGACCATGGTCATTATCACATTTCTGTCAGTAACTGCTAGCAGATGCTTCAGAAACAGAAAAGGCAAACAACATCATGCATCTGGCCAAACAGGAAGTAGCACCCAAGAGGAAGCAAAATTATTTTCTGACATTTGTTTTGATCAATGTGTGCCTTGAAACAAACAATGCAATTGTCTTATGTTTAAGAATAGTTACATCTATGATTTTCATGGAACAGCTTGGTACATTTTCCTGGAAGATAAACATTGTCAGATAATCATAAAGAGAAACACTTCAGAAATGGAGCATAAGATATGGTCAGTTCTTTAAAATTTGCTTCAATAACTGATGAGAATTCAGTGGGGAAAAAATATATGTTTTGAATTTTAAAGATAATGTTGGTTTTATTTTTTTTAAATGGGAAAAACTGCAAAGATATTTTTCATTCTGCCACTGTAGTTTGTGATCAGGAGTTGAGTTTCATCACATGCTGCCACGTGATGTTTCACAAATGTAGCCATAAGTACCAGGCAAGCATGTGATTACTTCTATTGACCTGTATGTCACAGAGCATGAATGGCTGCTCTGTTTGCAATGAGTCTTCAGATCAGCCTTGGATGCATTACCTAATTGACTGTCTGCTTGTGTCCTTCTCTTTGGGCCTGCTGTACTTCTAGTACTCTCTCTCTCTCCCAGCCCTCCCCTCCAGCCCATACGCCTTCCTCAGATCTTTGTTTATGGGGGGGAATGAATACGAAGCTGCTCTTTGTCTCGTTAACCAAACTGTCTGGGTTTCTTGGCTGACTTCTTGTTATACGGCAGTTTTAATTAGAGCATATGCATTTGGGGACTGCAAACACACTAGGTCCTCTGTGGGGCAAGTGGGCAACATTTTCGACTGTCTAATTGGTGGGTCCAAGGAATTGGGACTGGCGTTTGCTTTATTGAACTAACTTTGAAAATACATGACCCTTGTTCTAGTCACAGAGTAGTTTTCACATGCTCAAAAGTACAGGCTTCAATATTTTCATCACTCATGCACCTCAGTCTCAGTGGGGCAGGAGTACTCAGAAGGGGACAGGCTATAATTAATCCTTCTTCTTCAGTCCCCTTTTGCTGAATCTGCTTCCTTGGTATTTTTCTTAGGGTGTTATAGCCTGTCTGCCTGCTACATTCTGTACACCTTGTCCTTTACACAAACCTGTAAAGAGCAGGTACGTGGTAACAACTTTCAGCCCTGTTACAGGCCTGAGTTTTATTGGAGCGAATGACCTGGGGCAGTTCCTTAGCTTTCCATTGTGCGTAAAGTCATGATCTTAGTGGCCAAATATGTCTTTAGGGACACAAAAATAATACAGAGCATGAAGGCATTTTTAGACAGAAGAGGGTCTTCATGTTCCCTCACTGGTAAAATTACATGCCCTTTAACTCATGGTTTTATGTATAAATCAAAGTTTCTATAGAAGGATAATACATTTCATTTGATCAATGTCTCCTAAAATATTGTGCTTGCTTATGTCATTATAGAAATTATATATAGAAATTGTTGTTATAGAAATTATATATAAGCCATACAAACCTGATGTTACTCATGTTCTGAGGCTTTACAGCTACATTAGTTCTACCTGTATGTAATGCAACACTGGGATACATCTTTTGATAAATCAAAGGCAGTAGCCCGGTACAACTAAAGTAGCAGAGCTGGCTCTGTTGGTAAAGAGGAAACTGCAGCAGGTCTTTAGAGTCCTTTCCACTGTGTTAGGCATCCCTGCCTACACGATGAGTGTAGGCATCTGCTATGACAACATCCTTCAGAGTCCCCAACCTGAAAGCACAGGGAAGATGTTCTTCCCTGTGAAGAAAGGCACTAAACCATAAAAGTTATTTTGTAATTCAAGCTGTTTGTAGGTAGAATTGAGAAACTGGTAATGGTAATACAGCCCAATTTTGGCATTTTTCTTAAATAAATTTGATATCTGATATTGTTGTCAGCGCTCTGCCAGCTCTGTGTAGCAGGGGTGCTGCATCAACACAAAGAACACCACGTACTGTTACAAGAAGACTCAGCAGGCAGAAACATGTTTTAGTGAGCCCAATTCACCCACACAGTCAAGATATATTAGGCAGAAAGTTGTTTTTCTTTTTCTTTTGCCACAAGAACTTAAAAATAATGCAACTCTTTTTAAGGATACTGGAAATTTGAAATGAATCCATTTTTCCTCTCATCCTTTTCACACTGGCCTGACTGTGAAGCTGTATGTACATTCTTTTTGAGGGAAGATTAGATCTTCTTTGCCACTATAGTATTATAAGCATTATACAATGAAAACAGTTAGAGAGCAAGGCTTCCTGATGCTAAACTCCTGGATCCTATGATGTCAGTGACAAAACCTCCACCAATTCTGAATGCCTCAAGATTTTGCTCTGAATTTTTACTCCAGCAGAATAGTCATTGAAACTCAAGATTTGCCAGAGGATAGACTTAGAGTAATTCAGAGGTTGTTCCTGGACTAGGAAGGTTGTCTCCCCAAGTGTGTAGTTTTCTGCAACTCTCCTGTGACTATTTTGCACATATGGATGAAATATAACTCTTAGGATACACGTCTGTGCATTTCTTACTTACCTATGAACCCTGTGACTCAAGCGTTAAACACCATACAAACTATAGCTATAAACAGAGCGGAAAGTGTCCTTAAGAGAAACCCTCTTTTCCCTCACTTATTCCCAGCTGAGTGCTTCTAGGATTTGTGGAGGGTTTTTTGTTGTTTCTCCCCCGCCTCCCCCGAACAGCTGATAGTTTTCTTGATTGGAGTGGAAGGAAACAGTCATTTTTTCTCCCTCGAACTTGTTCTGTGCTGATTTCCACTTGGTGTGCTCACACTGATTTCACTGAAATGGTATGGACAGTTCAACACCCAGCCTCCATTTAGAGGGAGACTTCTCCGTGAATCGACCCCAGCGTAATATGATGTTGGTACGACAGAGAGTTCAAATAATAAGCACACATCTGTTTTCCTGTGGTGTCCCCCACCCCCGCCCCTCAACTTGCTCTGTTCATAAAAGCATGGTTTATGAATTTGCCTGTTACAAATATGGTTTGCTTTTCCAATGCACCGGTTTTACTTTCTGATTCATATAGAAAATATGTTGTGACACTGCAATATGTACTCAAGGTTATTCTTACTGGTAGTAAAAAGCAGATTATCTCTGAAAACATATGGAGTCCTTCACATATGCACATCTCCTGCCGAACTGGAGGAGGCAAGTGGAAATAAAGGCAAGTGGCACTTCAGGAAAAGAGTAGCTACAAGTTGTTTCTAAACCATGCACAGCAAGAAAGAATACTTTCAGGCCAAAGCAGAGAAAAGTTGGAAGGAAAGGCAAGAGAAAAAATATCTTAGCACAACGTGTGTTTTCGCATACATAATATCCTGTCTCAGTTACAACTCCGTTATGTGCTGAAAGATTCAAGAACGTGTGGCATGGAGGAGCCTATGGCACACCCAATAACAAAATGATGGATGAGAAAAAATGGGAAAAGATTTGAAGTGTCAAGCTTAGTTCAGGGAATACAAGTGTAAGTTAAAACTTCAGCCTAGCAAACAGAGTAAGGTAGGCAAACGACCACAGATGTTTTTTTTTTTCCCCTACCATGCAACATATACCTGGTTACCCCAGATGCCGAGGTGGGGGAAGATGCCTTGTGTGGAATGGTATAGGACAGACCCCTCATGACTCTTTCTAGCATTTTTTCTGGGATGAATGTCATTTGGGGTCCTTTCTAGTTTATAGATAGAAGATGAAATGACAAACCTTCTCAGGGCAGTGGAGACGGTATCAGTCACACTGAAAATTCAGTTGTTTTGAGAATCATAAGAAAGAGGATAAAAATGGTGGTCCTAAGAGTCCAGGAGGACCCCGCACAAAAAGAAACAGGAATTTGGTGAGTGATCTCTTTCCTTCCAGCAAAATTGTTAAACATCCCTTTTTAGAAGCACTCTGTGGAAGGAACATGATCATCTTGTAGCTGAGATGCAACTAAATGAACATAGGAAAGAGGTGTGTTGTACAAGAGAGGTACTGCATGAAATGAGAGTCTGCGAGTCTCTCTTGATGCTTTTAACACTTTTAGAAATCCCAGGTGAGAGTGAAGCCAGCGATATTTATGTTTCCTTTGTTATCCTTACTGCTTTAAGTGAGAACAAGCAAGTCTGGGTGTACTCAGAATTATTTGAAAGGCTGAGCCAGAGTGTATCTAACGGCTGCAGGAGGGGTCATTTCCATCACTGCAACAGACAGGAGTTGGAGTCACCTGAAAAATTTGTAGGAATATCAGGTACAGGTACTGGTACCCTATCAGGACTACTTCGTGGCTGAGCCAAAGTCCATAGAAGCAAATTGCTGTTCATTGGGCTTTGAGTCAGGATAGGTCCTTTTGTGTCTGAACACTGTCTGCAAGAGCACACCAGGTGTCAGGAAAGCCATGGTGTGTACCGGGGCTGTAACTTCCATGTCTGGTTTTGTAATGGAACTTGAGGGAACCCTTGCTACACTCACAAGACAGTGGCCCCAAGGCAAGCTGTCCTACTGAGCCTTTATCTGAAACACAGCCAGTGCTACTCTGCTATCCACTGGGAAATGGGGACGCATCCATTAAAGAGTATGTGGTGCTCTGCTTCTGAGACATAGGGAACAACAGGGAAGTTAATAAATAAACACAATTAGAAAACAAATCAGGTTTCTCATGAATGCATTGTCTTCTCTCTTTGCTCAAATTCTTTACATTCCAAAATTGTCTTGGAAAATGGGAGGCAAATGCACAATAAATGCTGTGAGCTGCTTTTTGGGCCATGCTGTTTCCATTTCTATGGCTATTTGAAAAGTGCATGAATGCAAAGCACTTTTAAACACTCTAAAAATCAATACAGAAGAAACAATAGAAGCACATTTATTCTTGTTTTATTCAATGTCAGTATTACTGAGCTTTGCCTGACCAGATGTTGCAGAGTTTCAAATCTGTTCAACCGTAGCTGTTAACAAAATCATCCTTCTTTCACTAAAATTAAAAAAAACATACACATTTATTTTAGAAGATGTCATTTTTTTTAATAAATGAAATAAAGATGCGGTTTATCCATTATTAGTGCCAATACTCATTGTGAGTAACAGTCACAAGGCTTTGCACGTGTGCTGTCTGAACAGAATTTGCACAATTATTTACAATTCAGAATGCCCAGTTTTAACTCAGCGATACTGCTCCTGCAGTTTCACTTTGTTGTTTTTTTTTTTTTGAACGAACACATGTTCAAGATAAGCAACGATTTTTCAGATAGAGGCTGGAAAAGCTTAAGTCTTTCCTCTCTGTGTGGTAGTTTCCCTTCTCTTTCTTTCCCCGGACAGAACTGACAAGCAGGCATTGTCCCTCCAGTGAGCTGTGCAGTATTACTTTGACCCTAACCCATCAATCTGCCTCAATTGGATAATGATCTGTAATCACTTTCTTTCAGGGGAGTCTATAAATTTGCCAAGGCCCCATTCTTCTCTGAAGGGCTCCTTATGTTCATTCCCATTTGTGCAAATGCTCTCTCTTTTACAGCACTAAATAGCCATGCACATGGCCCTTTCTGTTTGGAGGCACCAGGCTGTTCACTGTTGATTTTCCATGCCTCTGCTCTCTAAAAGGAGGCAAAGCTCTACATGCCAGGACTCGGCAGGGTGCAGGACGAAGCCACACCACTTCAAGAGCAGCCGCTTTTCTCATTAAGACTGACCCATCATTAGGCTGCTTTGTGCTGGCCCTTGTAATCGATGAGAGGACTGTGTCGTGTGAAAAAGCTAATAAAGATGAGCATGAGGTGGTAGAGAAGGGGGCGGGGGGACAAAAGGCACTAACCTCTGCTAACAGAGCAGTCCTCCTTCACCAAAGCTTAGCCACATGAGTGAGGGGCGTAGCTCAGGATAGCTGGCAAGGCGCAGATCCCTCTCAGTCATTTATTTGATCATCTCGCACTTAACTCCCCCAGCAGTCTTGTGCTGTCCTCTTTAATGGACCTAAGAAATAGAACAAGCATGAAAGAAAGCTCATATCATACTTCCTCAGATGACTTCCTTCTTCTGATTAAAGCAGATCAAAGGCTGAAGAGCATCTGACTGAACTTGTGTGCAGCGCAACGGAAGGTCTGTGCATGTGCACGGAGCACTGAAGGGTTTTTTTCACATCCTCACGAGAGTTTCTAAGGTGCTGAGAACATCATGGAAAAGTTTGGAGAAGGCGAAAGATATTTAAGTTGCTAACGTATCTGGGGAAGCACCAAGTGTCTGCTTGCTCTGTGTCATGTTGGATACACTCTGCAAGCACTGCAGGAAATAGATGGAACAAGCAAGAAAATAAGTAAGCTGTAACAAATGTGCAGTGTTGAGGGAGTGTTGGCCGTGGGAAGGGGCAAAGATGATACTCTTTCTGTCTGTACCGCAGAGACAGCCACATGTCTCCAGAAGTGCTGTGCATATGGAAATCACACCAGAAATAAGCAGCAGGAATTCGCGGATACCACAATGTGCCTTAGTGAAATGAAAGGATCTTCCTGCTTCGGGGAGGAGGAACAGTGCCTGTAACATTGTGTACACTGGTGAGAAAACACATGTAGAGTGAGGGTGCAAAGGGATAGTGTCAGTTGTTGTACAAATGTGGGAGAGCTCCATAAGCGACAATTTCTCCCTTCTGAACAGGTGGCCTGCAGAGCCTACACTAGTCTTCAGAGCAATGCTGTCCATGCCTTCACACATACTCTGGTTTGCTTTCTGTGCCTCCATGGACAGGAAACACAGCCTACACCTCATCTTCTCTCCACTGTGTCCCTCCCTCCTTCCTTCTCCCTAGGGCAAAGAAGCAGACAGAGGGCAAAGTACATTACTCATCCCCATAGCCTGAGAGAACATTTGTGGCTGGCTTTTGTGTGAGAAGCCTAATGAGGAGATAACCAGTTGTGCTCTCCCTCATACCTGTTGCTCAAAGGAGTCTGGTGAACTGCTCAGAAGTTTTTAGTTATTGAGTTGAGCTTTTCTCTTCTCAGATATATGCAAAACTACATGGACAAAATCTTAAGCTTGTAAATTAATGTTTGCACGTTAATAAAGCTAAGTCCTGTTCATAGTCTTAAATTACCAGTGTTGTCCACAATAGCTGTCTTACCTTGCTGGTGACTACAGAAAGTCTCAGCAAGGCTCAAAATAGAAATGAGTTGTTAAAGGTGCTTGTGCCCCTAATCAGCACGTTGCTGATACTAGGGAATTCCACTGCAATATTTTGTTTATAGGCATCATTCTTGTTTAGTGAGTTGAAGCCTCTCTCTTCCACTGAACACCTTCATCCCACCCATCATGCACCGTTTGGTCCTCCACTCCAGCTGAGCACTACAAGTACAATCTCTGTGCCAACACTAGAATTTTAGAATTGCTGTGAATAGACTATGCCCAAGTGTGGAAATATCATCTGAGCTGAGAAAGGTATGGGAATTGTGGTTGTTGTTTGCTGAGGCTTTTTTTTAAATTTTCTTTCATTCTATGAAAGAAGCAAATCCTTCAAGAATTGCATAAGAGAGGTACCCAGTTCAAAATAAAAGCTGCTTGATGCAGTATCTTCTGCTAGCATTCTGCATCAGCTGTGCCATTCAATGTGTTTCACACGGGATTTTGTGTTGCTGTCAAAGAGAAGCTGTATAGATTTACTTGATTTGAAACAGAGATGCCTGGCAAGTCATTATGGACAATCTGGATGAATATGTGTTGACATTTGCCTTATTTTCATTCTACTCAAGATTCCAAATGATAACCATCTCAAAGGTAATTTGTTTCCGTTGTGTTAAAAATTCCATTGGAAAGTTGCTTTTTATTGTAACTTGTTAAATGCTTAATTGATATCATGTAATAAAAAGAATCAAAACCCCCTCTGGTCCCTCTCAGGAGCCCAAGTTAGCTCCGGTGGAGCCAGCTCCGTTGCCATTTCCAAGTTCTTCTGTAGTGATCTAGCAATTCATCATTGTCAAAGACACATGGGATCTCTCATGCTTGTAAAAGCCTGCAAGGGATCCATGTCCTACATTTCAACAAAAATCACAAAATCGTTTTTCAAGGTGGTCAAAGTTAGGGAAACATCAGGCAAATAATTGCTAGCCTTTTTCTGAAATGGATGGTAAAACATAGAGAAACATGCAGAAGCAAGATATTAGTGGCTGCAACAGAAAGGCGAGTACTCCTTTGAAGTACCCAGAAAATTGGAAATGAAGCATATTGTCAGGATGCCAGAAGCATTTAGCTACTGCAGGAGGAGGAGTGGTATGAGAACCTAAACAGGCAAACATGTTGATACATACATGTCAGAGAAACCATAGTCATGGAGGGACTGATGAAGATCTTTGGTGAGTCACTGCTTTATCTTCACTGGCCTACATCATGGCGGAGTTTTTTCTCCACCCTCTCTCTACTTGTTCCCACTTGATTGTTTATATTCTTGTCAGAAGTTGCAACAAGGCTATGAGGATGTAAGCTTGAGTCTGCCTCATGCCTCACCATCAATGTGTAAGAACAGATATGATCTAGCCTGTAAAGAACATCATCATAAAGTATAAGACTCCTTGCTGCTGCGCATAATGTTTTACGAGTAATTGACTTGGTCTTCCACCAGTCAAGATGGGGCAGCATGAGACTAAACACACATATTCAGTGTACTCAGTATTCTTGTTTAGAGCTACCTAGACTTTGGAATACTACAGTATGTGGTCTGATATTTATATATGTCAAAGTTGTAGCCTCTGAGATGGTTCCTACAACTTTTCTTTCTCCTTACTTCACAGGAGAAGTACATTCTTCTACACTGTCTCAAGCTGATCGAGTAGTTTCAGGTAGAAAGTTCAGACTCACATTGTTATTTTGTTTTCTAACTTACCGGTAAAGTTGGTTCTCCAGAGGATGATAATTAAAGGATGTGAAGTGCTTACAGTTTAGAGAAGACTGGGGATCTCACCTGTACACATGAAGTTATTTCACTTATTGCTATGTCCTTAATGCTTAGATACATGGTAGAAACCCCTTTTTTTTTACAACTTACTGATCACAAATGCCATTTTGTAGCACAGCTATACATGTTGACTTCTTTCAGGACACAAAATACAGAATGTACATGACATCTATTTGTATTCAAAATAAGGACAGTAACAGGGAAATCCTTCCCTCTTATCCATCAGTGTGATCTATGCACTGACATCATATTGATTCCTTGACAAATTTTATTTGGCAATTTGCTGATGATCTCACCGTAACACTGAATGGTTCTGAGTTATCTTTTGCTTCCTTCATCCAGCAAAAGTAAAAATGCTGAAACTGTGCTAAGCACTGGAGTGCTAAGATGCATCTTAAATGCCCAGAAATTTACGAAATCGAATAATTGCTACCGTATTCTGACTAATTCAATGTCAGTGTCAAAATAGAAAGCAGTTGCTTGCATTGTGGCAAACACTGTTCAGACTAACTTCATAAGCAACTGCTTTGTGTGATCTTGGGTGTACACTGATACTGACTGCAATCTTTGTGATTTTCTTAATTCCTAATATTATATTGCAAACCTAATTTCTGTTTGTAGCAGTTTGTGTTTCTGTTTTTTGCCTGTTCTTGAAGTAGGTGTACGTGTAATGCACTCTCACTCACAGGATTTTTACTCATGCTGGTTGTTGCAGACAAATTTCTCCCTGAAGAAATGTCAGGCCTTATACATATGTTTGAAGAAATATATGTGCCCCTCTTCACACTCTATAAATGTCACCTGCTGGTCATTGCTTTTTTACAATATTTATTGTTATTTTAATGCAGTCCTAATACTAATACAAATTCTTATCTTTATGCTAGCAAAATCCTAGAAACCCATGAGTGGCAAAATTTCTTGAACCTAGCATCACTGGTTGCAAAGGATCAGGGATGTCCAAAGGCTAAGGATGCTATCTTACACTCTTGTCTCAGAACAAATTACTGAAGGTGACTTTTTCCCTCCGAAAGTTGTCTTCTCCTGGTCTAATAATCTCAGATAATAAAATGCTGTGTTCTGAAATCTACCTAATTCCCATCAGGAGTTGCATGTTGCTGTTTTCTTTTTAAGTGACTAATTATTATTATTGTAGACATTTTATTTACTCCAAAGTGGTTTGGGGATAATTGATTAGGTTGCACCATGTCATGAAAGAACAGATGGCAGGCTAGTCTGTCAGCTCATCTGCAGCATATGACAATGCTAAGAAAATTAAAAGGAAGAAAAAAAAGAAGGAAAAAAAAAAGAAAAGAAAAAAAAGAAGGTGAATGGGAGGGGAAGAGGAATGAGCTAAACTGTGCTTGCAACACAAAAAACTTCTTGTAGTGGGTGGTCCTTTGGGAAGCTAATCGGAGATCTGCAATATGTCCACTACAATCAACAAAAGGGTACAATACATCTCTGCAGGGAATTGGGTAGGGAAGAAATTGTTTAAATAAAATTGCAGGGTTGTCAGAATGTTAAACTAATTCTCTAATTTTCTGTGCATTATCTGGGGAATTTTGGCTTTGCATCATTTGCTGTACTGAAGTACTGAAAACATATTTTAATAGAAGTGTTTTGGAATGTGTTAACATGTATTTTAGCTTTCGAAACCCTCACTGTGTTTAATGACAACTAAAAATGCTGTTAGAAAAGCTGCATTCTCCTGTGTTCTCTCCCTACATTCCCTCCCAGATTTTACATTCCTCTTCACTTAGTAGAATTGCTTATCTCAATGCAAAGGGAGTTTAGTTTGCAGTTATTCTGATTGGTTGGTACCCACATTTTTGTGTGTGTGTGTGTGTGTGTGTGTTAATTATTTATCACTGATGAATTACCATGGATAAAACTGTATGTGGGTTACTTGCATTTAGAGGAATGTAAAGTCTTGCACAGATCTCTCTTCAGCTTTTGTATGCGAAAAAGGGGGAAAAAGTAAGAAAATGTTGAGAAGAGAAACTTGCACTGTCCATCCCAGATCTCACAAAAAATATTAATCATTGTAGCTCCAGAATCCAAAGATCTCAAAAGGAGAGATCCAGAAGAAAGTAAGGGATTTCTATGCAAAGGTTAATCTTCCCAGACTCGATCCTCCGTTATACATTAGGAGGTGTTTATGCCTTTGAAAAGCAACATTAAATATCAGCAAATCAAAAAGGCAAGAATTCGTCACCATCCTCCCTGTGATGGGTAAAACAGGGATCATCTAACTCCTAGTCAGCAGTTACTAGGATGCGGTTTCGGTAGGGCTGAGCCCAGTAGGACTCTCCTTTTCCTCAGTTTAGCCCATTTTCTTCCCCTGAGCCTCCTATCAGTCACCAAAGGATCTGCTACGGATCTCCCACAGGCCACCAGGGAGAAAGACTCCTCTCACTGTCCTCCTCTTGTCTCTAAGCAATCGTGTGTGAGGACAGGAGAAAATAGCACTATTACAGGAGTTTCTAGTTAGGCAGCACTACAAGCGTAGATTTATGAGAACCCCCCTCCTGTACCGTGAGCCCAGTATTTTAGGTGCTGGACAAATAAGTTTCTTGCCCTTAAAATCTTACTATCCTGGAAGGAAAGAAGGTCACAGGGATTTGTCATTAGATGCAGAAAGGGACATGATTAAACCTTTGCAGTCTAAGAGTTTTGGCTTGTCTCACAGTGTATCATCTCTCAGACCAAGGGCCTTCCCTCCCTCAAATGTATAACTGTGCTTTCATTCAAGTAATTCCAGTAGAAACTACTGGTTATATTTTACTTCCATGAGGTAATCTTCTCCCACCAGTAACTGTGAACTGGCAAAGTCCTGCTTCTGATTTTTCTGGGTGTGCGGGGCTTGCCACGCATCTGGAACAGCCGTTACCCCAGCAAATGGCTCTTCTGCTGTCCGTATGCCTTTCCCAGCACTGAGCAGCTCCAAACGGATGTGCCCTCATCACCTTCACACACCTTTTCTGTTCAAAGGAAGAAGATGACCAGAGTTTGATAGCTGTGTAAGTATTTGAAGCTTCCTCTTTATCAAAAATTTTCAGTGAGGATTAGTTCTTACTGGATCGCGAGTGAAGGATTAATTACACTGACCACAGATGGGCACGATGCAAAGAATGTCGGTAAACTCCCCACACAGCTCTCTAAAAGTACTTTAATTATGGCCTGCATAAATTTCTATTCCAGTTTTCGGACTCCCTTAAGCAGAGACTACCAACTGTCCTAAATTGCTTAGTGGTTTGTTGAGGTGGAAATGTATCCTCTGTGGACTAAACTCATTACTGGGAGGTTTATTAGCAAGAAGGTAGTATAAGTCCATTAATAAATGAGGAGTGAGGCAAAATCAATTATGATTTTAATGTGACTGAACCACTAAGATGCTTTTTTTGAATCTCTCATTTAAAGGGAAATAAAAGAGTATGGGCAAGTAAGAAGCAATGAAGATCATAGCTGGTATGTAAAGCATACAGTGTGAAGAGCAGGCAAAATGAGCAGGGGAAAAGAAAATCCGGTCAATTAAGCATCTAGTAAATGTAATTTGTCTGTCCAGTAAAATGATGGAGCTGTTAGGACAGAAAATCTGAAAACCGGTAGCAAAGAAGGGTACTATAGAAGTAGCAAGCACCTGTTCCAAACTGTGCCACAGCAGCTTGTGCACTGCGGCTGTTCTCAGCTGAATGACAGGGTAGGTGAAGGGCAGAGGACAGAGGTGATATTTCTGGATGTTAAGAAAATGTTATGTCGCATGGTTCACAAAATCGCCTTTGGAAAACAATGCCAGTTGGCAGGGATGGGAACACTGTTACACTGGCTGAAAATGGTGAAGTGTTTCTAAAGGGAAAGCTGGGATGAAGGACAACAGGTTTCTGATGTGGGGAGTTTGAAACTGAGCTACTGCAGGAACTGGCATGCGGCCTAGTTTTCTACAGCATCTTTTCTAACAGTCTGGAAGACGGAATAGATCATATGTGAATACAATTCGGAAAAGATAGTAGGTGGAGAAGACCCAATAATAACAATGTTTCAGCTATAGAGTATGAGGTTCTAGAGATATTAACAGTGTAAAGAGGAGACGAGTAGTGTAAGGACCATACACTTAAATGAAAGGGAGCTACAGCACTGAAACATGAAATTTGCCACTTTGCAGCACTTACATGGCACAGCAAACTACGTCTTCCGGCGCGAAAACCAGAACAAAATGAAACAAAACTCAAATGGGAACTGACAGCTGAGGTGGGAGTACAGTGTGGCTACAAATCACTGGAGCACTGAGGGCACACGATGGGGCTATCTAGCTGCGCAGGCTGAAGGCTTGGCTAGAGATCCACTCTGCTCAGGTATTTAGGAAAAAACCCTGCCCCACGGGTGAGATAGAGGTGGAGAGTGGATGGACGGGATTCAAACACCACCAAGAAACCCAACCTGTTTCATGGCCCTGTTTCAGCCATGTCCTGCTCCATTATCATACACACACCATGGTTTCTTCCTGCTGGGAGTCTTCATAAACCTGTGTACGTTGTTATTGCTAAGTCCAGTTTCATTGCTGCATTTTTGTACCTTCCAAATGTGACAGTTTAATATGAGATGTCAGATATATTTTTTTTAATTGCTTCAAGGCCATTTGTGGTTTTATACAGTGAAAAAATTTCTTTCTTTTAATGAACGTTGGATATTTTCTGTGCGCTATTTTTCAAGCTATTTTTCACTCACACACTCCCCAGTAGTTTGAGTCTGTCTGCATGCATTAATAGAATCATATACTTATGGTTTAATTTATTCTACCAATGCCATGGTTGGATTTGTGGGATGATTTGGAGAACAGACTTGATGAAAAGAGGATTCGATCCACTACTCACATATACCAGGGAGAAGGCTCCCACTGTTATCAGTCATTAGGGGTCGGGATTGAAAATTTCTGAGTGACTTGAAGAATAGTCATCTAGGGAAATTTTTTGCCGATTTCAGGAAGATCATTGTAAGTAATTCTGTAAAAGGCAATGTGTCTTTGATTTTCATCAGTTCTTGTTGCTTTATTAGAAGGTCTTCTTGAACTTCAGGGTAAGATTTTGCCTTTAAAATCTATACTTTGAAATGATGAAATGTGGATTGCTGACATTCCTGATGGCTTTATAAAGAAACATGAACAGCTGTAATTAATGGGATGACATGCTATATTAATTTTCTCTACCTTAAATATTGGAAGTACATTTTCTTTGTCCTGGTTGAATGATTTAGTTACACTGGCTGAAATGTTTATGTTCTTACTGTAATGCTTTGATAAATATTTAGTTTAAAAGATTACTTTCTGGAGCAATTTCTACTAAAAAAAATGGTAGCATGAAAATTTGCTGAAAGTATATGTAAAATTCATGGCTAAACTGAATGTGTTAAAAAAAGTTCTGTTACTGGTTTAGCAATGAAAAGAGGCAAATTCTTCTGGCTTGAGTTTTGTAATCTCAGTCTCTTCCTATGACAGATGTTGTTACAGCAATCAGCTGATTGCTCTTTATGTCCATAAACTTAGTCTCTACGAAGACATCAAAACGTCTGGGAGTCTTATACTGAATTTTGCCTTCAACCAACTGGATTCTGAAAAACATAAAACTGAATTAATTTCTACAGTAAGGGGCTAGCTTCTCTGCATACCAAGTTAAAGCCAGTGGGGATCTGTCCCTGGAAGTGTGGAAATAAACTAACAATAAATCAAAAGTCATGCAAAGCAAAACTGGAAAATTTCATCGAGCTTTTAAAAAAATATATTGGTGTCAACAACCTTGGAGATGATGACTGAAAAGAGACATATTAATTAAGCAGGTGTGAATAGGCCAAACCACTTGAAAGCCTGTGAGTTTGAAATACAGCTTACAGCAATGCACATCTCTGAGATTTCAATATATGTGTCCATTCCAGCAAGAGATCATCAAGCATAGCTACACTGAGTGGTTGTCACCCAAAGAAAACAGCGAAACACAGTGAAGTTACATCTCATTCTCTGACATAACCTCATGAATAAGGTGCCTTAACACAGCAAACAGAGCTGGCCGGGCTAGGGATTACTCTGCTGTACTCAGCTAGAGTGGTATTAACATCTACAACGAGCCACATGTTGTTTGGCCTGCCATTCAAGACTCTAGCAGACTCTCTGCTCAACTACAGTTCACCTACTGGTGGTACCAATGCGTGCTTCACAACCAGATGTTAAATGCTGTTGGCCCGTTTCCTACATGTTGCTGTGTGAGCAGAAGGAATTGAGTGGTTTGTCCTTTTGGAAGGGCTCTCCCACTTTTATCTCTGATGTGAATATGGAAGGACCTTTGGTTTTGGTTTCTATCTTTTAAAATTATTCTTGCTATTTTTAGATATGTTTAGATGTGGCATCTGCTTTTTTCACAAGTGCACAGTTATCTTTGAAGTAATCTCTCCCCAGCTGGTGAAACTTCTACATATTTACTTATTTCTGGTTGAGATATTTTTAATCACCTTTAGAGATGGCACATGACACCTTACAAGCTTGACCACTCCCATGGCTGTGCACTATCAGCGTGATCTAAACACATGAACACATCAAGGTATCAGTTGCCAAATTCAACTGATGATATGCACAGATTTGGATGGCCAAGCCATGACACAACGGAAGGCACGGAGAGAAGCTTAAGGTAATTAATTGTGCCTGGTATGGGCTACACACATGCATATGGCCAGCTAAATATGTTGACCAGCCGAGGAGACACTAACCATAAATCTAAGATACCATTGCTCTGTTAGGTTATGTCTCCTGGCTGAGGAGGTGCTGATTAGTGTGGCCAGCAGGTCAAGGGAGCTTCTCCTTCCCCTCTACACTGTCCTAGTGAGGCCCCATCTGGAGTACTCTGTCCAGTTCTGGGCTCCCCACTTCAAGCAAGATGAGGAGCTACTGGAGAGAGTCCAGCGGAGGGCTACGAGGATGATGAGCGTACTGGAACATCTCGCCTACGAGGAGAGGCTGAGGGAGCTGGGCTTGTTCAGCCTGAAGAAGAGAATTCTGCGAGGGGACCTAATAAATGCTTATAAATATCTGAAGGGTGGGTGTCAGGAGGATGGGGCCAAGCTCTTTTCAGTGGTGCCCAGTGACAGGACAAGGGGCAATGGGCACAAACTGAGGCACAGGAAGTTCCGTCTGAACATGAG
>Ga0181612_156464_pt1 | contig 18217 bp, 5 predicted proteins | sample HoacroProtozoa21_FD_119630 | JGI IMG/M metagenome (GOLD analysis project Ga0181612, IMG submission 119630) | Hoatzin crop microbial communities from Cojedes, Venezuel. Combined Assembly of Gp0051906, Gp0051904, Gp0051908
CGCTGCCGTGCGCGGAGCCCCTCGAGGGCCAGGGGAGAGGTGGGGGGGGGGCGTCGGGCGTCGGGAGGGGGGGCGGCCCGCGGAGCGGGGAGCCAGGGGGGCCCCGGCTGGCATGCAACCAGGAGCGCAGGCTTCCTGGACAGCCTGCCTGCCTGCTTTCCATTGAAACTTTCAATGGAATCAACATGTTCCTGTGAAATGTTTCAATTCTGTAAAGTCAGCATTTTCCAACAGAGAAGTGTTCCACTGGAAAATTTTCAACCAGCTCTAATAATCAGGGCATCTTTAACATCTCACACGGAGATGGAGCTGAAGGGTATTAAATTTCCATCTGAGAGACTGTGAGCCACATTCTCTCCTTGCTTGCGTCCTGCGCCGCAGCCATGGTCTTTACCTGAGCAGTCTGCGACAGCGGGCTGGTGGTTCTCCAACAAGTGTCACCATGCGACAGCATACTCTTACTGCATTGCTACAGCTCAACCAAACCGGTCAAATGGCAGGCACCACGAGTTTGATGTGGCCAAATATAGGGCCATAACAAAGACCACTTGTGAAACGCTTAGGAAAAGCCAGTATTTTTTGAAGTTTGGAAGAAAGTTTAACCATTTTAAACAATCGTAGGAACCACAAGGAACCATTCTCAGCTCCAGTCATGACCAGGGTTTTTCTTATGCACATATGTATGTTGGAGCATTTGAGTTTAAATTTCTTTTTTTCTTTGGCAAGTTACTTGGTTGATTTCCATGTCTTCTTTGGGAGGTGGATTCATAAACATGAAAAAAAGATATGGATTTTATTTATACAAAGAATCTGTTCAAGAAAAAGTTTAGGAAACGAGCAACAAGAATGTCCAGCAAAACATAGAAAACGAATGGTTCCTGACAGCTGTCAGTCAAACCACTGGCTAGAAACCTCTCATGATGATCACACCCCTTTATATGACCTACTTTGTTTTCAGTGAGACATTTTAGGAGCTTGTTCTATTAAGGTGAGTTTAAAGTTAACTAGACAGAGGTCTACAAATACAAGATAAATCACAGTAAACAATTATTCAAGCAAGATTTTAAAGTGAATCTGGAAGACAGGAAACTGATGCTTGATAGTTTTTTTTATTTAAGTGAGCGTAATGGACCCAAATATATTTCTTTACAGCAAAAAAGAGATAAGAGAAAAATAAATGATATCTTTCTGTAGCTGATGTTGGAACTTGAAAACACAATGCAGAAATTATTGTCAGCAAGTGTTAAACAATCAAACTACATGATGGCAATCAGATCAAACCAGTTCCTTAAATTCTATTTTGCAACTCATTTTTAAGGATTGGATTTCAAACTACTGATGTCCTTCAGTTTCAGCTTTGTGCAGCTGTAATATTTAGCAGCAGGAGTCATCTTGCAGCAAGTCATTCAATAGACCGGATCTTCTAGGGTGTAATTTCTCTTAGTCTAAAATCGGCCAAATAAATCTCAGGAAGAATGTGCCTATTTCACTCTGTTAACCATAAAAGGAAGATACAGGAACAAATTTGTGGTAAACATCCACACTGTAGATGATTTAAGCTAGGTGAGATGAAACCATCCCAACTTTCTTTTAAGGTAACTTTTCATGGAATAAATTACTGGTCAGACTTAGGTTGTAGATGACTAGTGTTTATACTGATTTTAAATTTTGCAAGAGCAAGTTTTAATTAACAGCGTAGTGACATCTGTACTTTAGGATCTTGTCATAATAGAGGAATTTTTAAACAGACCAGACTCTGAGGCTCAGTAAATATTTTACTAAGTGACCTCAAATTTAGGGTTTAAGTATGAGGAGTCTCACTCATGTCAACCCTTACAGTAGCAAGGCAAAGGAAAAAAAGAAAATGAAAAGGCACAAGGGAAAAGGGAGATACAGACATATCAAAAAAAAAAAAAAAAACCCACAAAAAAAATGAAACAAAAAACCCAAGAGAAGAAGCCAAAAGACCATAATAAAAAAAAAAAGAAACAGAAATACTCTACGGAATTACTGATCCTGTTTTGTGTCATAGAAAAACATGTATAAACCACAGCAGATAATCTTTCCATCACTGCAGGAGGCAGCCCCGAAACAAAACTCCAGATTTAGAAAGCTCAGCAGTTGGGGAAGCTGAACCCGGAGCCGGTCGGGGCTCGCTGCCGGGCTGTGCCAAGCCCCCAGACACAGTCACTCCCTGACGCCATGGCAGGGGCACCAGCACCTGGCCCACCTCCAGCTCAGCGCCAGCTTTTCCAAGCACTCCTCATCCTGCAGGCACACAGTCACTTCTATGTTGGAAGCCATATATCACGTACACATCCAGCATATAAAGTCACTTTCCATCCTGCTCATTTCGGGGGTTTAAATTATTTTAAATTTCATTAAATTATACATGCTATTACAAATTTCCCAGCTGACACCTCTCAGCTAACCTCACCTCCAACACACAGTAGGGTTTTCTTCAATATATAAAGACAGAAAAACAGAGCAGCATTGCTCTCCCTTGGGTACTGTTCGGTGAGAGGGGAACACCACATGCAGGTAGCTGTGGCTGAATACTGGTGGCCACTGCTGTCCCTGCCACACAGTAAGAGAGGTTACAGGTCCAAGAGGGATATATTTTGGGAAGTATGCCACTGCCAGCCATAAAACATGTGAATATACACGTAAAGTGAATGCATAGGTACCTATGTAAATATATATTCCTACGCACATATATGTGTAAATGTCATGTAAGGCGTGAGGATCTTGGGAAAGATCCCAGGGCACATGCACTTAAATTACATGTGAGTGTGTTTGTGTATGTATCGGAAATGGGGTAAGCACAGCTGTGCACATGTATGCCTCGTGCCCCTAGAATGCTGTGTGTTTCTGCTATTTTGGCTTGGTTACCTCAGTGCCTGAGTCTACAATAATGCATGTCATCCTTGTGGGTAACATTTTGTTATAAATCTAAGCATGCAAATATTTGTGTCAAAGCTGTCTACGCGTGCAACCAGTTGAGAAGCTGAAATGCCTTCAAGTTATGTAGCAACTGTTTTCATTTTCTCTCAAATAGTGTTTCTGTTATGTTCTAACCTCGGCCTGTTTTTATTGTCTTCATTCTGCTCTGAAGCTTGACTGCCTTTCTCTTCTTTGGCTAACTTCTGGGCAGTGAGAAGAATGTGTAGGAGCCATATCCAAATTTTAATACAAAGACAGATAAAATTCCAGTCTGTATTAAAACAGTCCCTTGCAGAGCTGCTCAGCGTTTCCTTTGTCTACACAAACCCGCTCAGAGAAGCCATCTGCAGCCCCAAGAAGCTACCAGGGATCCTGTAATAAACTCTTTCTTTCTAATGTGGCAAGGGCTTTGAAATTTAAGTTATAAATGTGAGAGAAGGATTAGATTCAACATTGTCCTATAGTTATAGATGTGGTATAGCTGGGTAAGAAGTCTGCGTCTTTGTGCTCCCTCAGTGCACTTAGTCAGTAATTGCCTGGGTGGCTCAGGGCCTCCCCAGCAAAGGTGAGAACGGGCTGATGGGAGACCATGGACAGGCTGGAGAGATGGTGATTGACTGAACCCCTTCCCAGCCACCTTCACTACAGAGTACTTCCCAGAGCACCACAGGAACAAATTTTGGGAATCCTGAGATCCCTCCAGGCAGCTCCCGCTGTGCCTAGACCAACAGATAGGCACTACTGCTGTGCTTTAATAGTTAATTAACACACTGGGTGGAAAATCTGGACATAAGAAGGCTCCCTCAGGCAATTCCTGCAGCAGAAGTGACCAAACTGTACATAGACAAGACACATAAATAGTAGAAAATGCAACTGCAGAAATGGTCATGCAGGACAGTCTTTTGTACATAGTTAAAGCAATTAGGAGATGTTTTGCAAGTAGTTGAAGATAATCAATACCAATGAATCATTGAGATGCTGGAGTGGTCATGTAGGACCACATCCCCCACAGTTTGGGAAATTTCACCTAATCCAGCTAAAGATGCCATTGCAAGGCACCTTGCAAGGCACACTGCAGTCACCATCTAGATAGACTGATCATCTTGTTTGTTTGCCCACATGAGTACTACCCTATACAGACAACCCAAAATCTTTGGGGTCTGGGGGGGGTTGTTTAGTTTTGCATGTTTTTTTTAAATAAACCATCCATGAGTCAATATGCAGCACCTCTTAAATGTAGAAAATCTAAAAAAGAGATACTGGAAAGGGGGGTTTCTGCTAAGCATCTGTCTACATGAAGCAACAACAGGAAAATGTGGACTATGGTGGAATTCAAGGAAAATAAATACGAAATTGGCAGGATTCAAAATAAGTCCACCTGTCTAAAGATTACTTCAACTGTAAACACTTTGGGGAACTCAGACAGTTACCACACACAGTGAAGAGGACTGAAGGAACCAAGATGAACTCATCAAAACAGACCTGACCTTGACTTCCCCCTGTCCTAGTACTCCCCTTGCTTATTCTGTCTTAAACCAGTTACAAGCTTTTCGAAAGTCAGTGGCCCAAAAAGGCATGTGACCATGGCCTCCTCAGCTTAAGTCTATATACTCAAACAATAATAAGGAATAATAACAATAATAATACTAATAAAAAAAATAATAATCAGTCTTTCTTAACAAGGTTCAATAGCATTCAGTTACCTGAATGTTCATTTAAGACTTTTTTCTAGAAGTTAAGAGAGCTTGTGCAAAACAGGTGAGCATCGAAGGTAGAATTCTCATCTTCCTTTTACTGTCATAAAATTGAAGCAGCTCCATATACCTCCAAGGAATTAAACAAAGTTTACAGTTTCTAAAATGAGGTAAGAATTTGGCCCATGCCGTGTACAGTACCAGACTCTTTAAGAAACTGACATTAAGAGGATTCAGGGAAATAAAAAAAAGCAAAGCATGGTCCTTCAGTGAACATCAGTAGTTAAAGGAAGGGTCTTCTATAAGCCTGTAGGAAGAGATATGCATTCATAAATCCTTGTGTGTTGCAAAGCAATGAGACAAATTGCATTTAGCCACATCAGCAGCAGACTCACATAAGAAGCAGCAGGAGCAATAAAATTCATATGTCTAGCTTACATACATGTAAAGGTTTCTTGTACCACATGTCACATACCCAGTTTGTAGGAATAAATATATTGACTATGTTTTTCTAACTGAAAACATTTTTCACATGCAAGCAGACTTAAAAGCACATTTTAAAGGAAGATGCAATAATCAGTTTTTAAACTTTGACTTTAAATTCAAAACAGAACTTCAAGTAAGCCTTTGGGGATGTTCTTTTTCAAGGAATGCACAATTCTTGTTACTTACTTCATGCAATGAATGGCAACACTCAGTCACAAAAATGCAACAGAACTACTTGGGAGTGGGAAGAAGCTATATAAAATACATTCAAACACCAAGATCTTACTAGCCAGCAAGATTTGGAAAAGGCTGAGGCAAAAGTAGATTTGAAATTTTAAATAATATGGCCAAATCTTTGCTTATCAACCATTACTTGTTTCCAGAGAAATAAATCATGTCAATTCCCACTCCCCAGCTACTACACAAATGAAATAATTATCACTGAAAATAACTTCTCTCAGAATTACAGGATCAGTTATTCTCACCAAAGACGTGGCCAATTAGGCAACATGCAGAATGAATGTTTTTGATTGGGTGTCTTTGTTAGGACTGGCAGAAAACAGTACACAGTAATGGCTAAACTATGATCAGACAGTAAAAGAAAATAGCAGTTGCTCATCAGTGTTGTGCCCTTGATTTTTATTTGAGTATGTGCATTGGACCCACTGGGTGTGGGATGCAAGCAAACAGCATGAGGAAGGAATGGGAAGAAATGAAGCAAGAAGCCCTGGTGATGAGCTGCACGACACATTTCATTCTCTGGAAGATGTCCAGCAGACCCGTCTATGAGTCTTTTCTCATTTTCCTTTTGTAGGGTTTAGCTTACACCTTGCTGGCTTTCCTGAGATGCAGGAATTTTCAGGAAAAATCAACGTCTGCTCGTAGGTAGTGCAAAAAATGCAGAGCATGCTTTGAAGAGCAACAGATGTTAGAGAAGTAGTTACTACCGCTAGAGTAGTAGTTCCCACTTGTGAGTAACATTTTGTTCTTCTTTGATGTGGTCTGCATATATCCCCTGCTGCAGAAGCCTAGCTAGCAATAAAATACCAATAGAGTCCAGGAACTGTAATAAGACAGTACAGGTACAAACTGAAAGGAGGTAAATGAAATCTTTTCCATCACTAGACTATTTGGACTGGTGCCACAGAAAGAATAACTGCCTAGGAGGTCAAAAGACCTTGGTATGTCTTACCTGGGAAAATGGGATGGAAGACCAAGCAGCAAACACATCAAGGACCTTATTACTGAGCTACCAGTCGGAGTGCCAACATGCAATGATTTCCCTCTCTCTTCTCTTTGCACTAACACAGTCATGTGCTCTTGAGCTTCTTTGACACTTAGAAACTGTGATACATCACCTCGCACTAATAGCGCTGGGAAGAAGAGCACCTTCCTCTCTCCTGTTCCTGTATAAGAACAGGAGAAGCATATTGGGATATTTCTCGCACAACATTCTTCTCAGACGATGTCTTTAAGGAGTTCTTGAGGTAGAGTTTTTACCTTCATGTTTCATAGCCCTGGCCAGACTTTTGTTCCCTCAATTAACTACTTTCTTTTTTAACCTGTGTAAAGTTTTGGCATTCTATGACAATGAATCCCACAGACTGATGGTAAAATGAAGTGTTACTTTTTTGAATGATCCAACGCAGTCAAAATGTTATGTCATTTATTCTGCCTTCTTTGGCTGACAGTCATTAAAAGTATGTGCCTGCTCGTTCGCCTCTAAGATAGTTCCAGTTATATGTCGACGGCTTTTAGTAGGACACTCAGAAGTACTACAGGCCTTGTGATTTCTATTTCTTCTATCCCTTTCCAAACAATTCTAAAGCAAGTGAGAAAACTATCACACAGGCTTTCCGTAACATAATAGAATACAGAATGTTATCATATTCTCTATTGTTTGTAAAATCAGCATTAAAATAGCTTTTGCATCTTTGCTGTGTTATAACTAGACTAAACTATTGTTACAGCGGTGGGTTTTTTTGTTGGTGTTTGTTGGGTTTGGCTTTTTTTTGGCTTTTTGCTTTTTTTGGATCATTATTAAATGCAGGTAACAAGACACAGCAAAAATTCCAGCTAATATTTTCTTAATACAATTATTTATCTTGACTTTTGAGACACTTCTTTTCAAAACCCTCCTGAACTGCATTGCCCTTAAGTGCACAAAACAGACAGCCTGAATGAATACATAACTGGGGTATAGCGAGAACTAAAATAAAGCAAAAGCCTTTTGGGAATACATTCATATCACAAATACCGTAATAGCTGGCACTGGTAGATCTAGCTCCTGGCAGTCTCTAGCAATGTCAAAGACACAATGTTTCAGAAACAACTGATCAGTCAGCTGCAAAAGGTTGAGAGATTTAGTTCAGAGAAGCCCGTTTATTATATAATGAAATATTTCCGTAGCATCCCATATTTGACATCCCATAAGAACACCAGCTACAGGCTGAGCTAATAATACCACCTATCACTGAAACTGCAATAACATACCCCAGTATCTGACCGTCTTGCCAGCTGCTTATAGGCTTGTAAATCTTTAACCATTTGGGGCTGTAATTTTCCGTTTTTTTCTGTTTTCCTATGACCCATTTTTGGGGCTTTTTTCAAACTAACAAAATACTGTGTTTCTTTCCAATAAAACCTCTTGGGAGGAAAAATGTTGTTTTGTTCCTGGGAAATAAGGCCTGATGAAGTCTTCTTGAGAATCACTCTGGCTTTGCTTTGAAATAGCAATATGAAATTTGGGCTATAGGGAAGTTTTGAGGAGGTTTTTTTGCAATTCTCATTAAGGTCTTTTATAATTGATTCATCAACTGTTTTGAGCTTCCTGGAACTAGTTCCCAACACTTGCAAAGTTTTCTTGCACTTCACAGAGGCAAAAAAAAATGTTTGATAGAACACAAACCATTTAAAAAAAATTCTCTTTTCACTTTTGGAAAACAAAATAGTATACAAAATAAAGAGTCTAAAGATGGTAAAACACTCACCAGCAAAGGGTTTAATAACAAAAGCAAGAAGTATTGTTTCACTTTTCATTATCTCTACAATAAAAATGGAAACATGTTTGGTCACATTTCACATACAGTATACTTCACCAGAATGTTTCCTAGCCTTATACGCTATACCCTGTGGGAGACAGGCATGCTCTCTATTGCTCTGACCTCTCAAATTTAGTGCATTTTCACCGGCTAGACATTTTCAGCCCTTTTCCTAAGCTGGCAATTAAAGCCTCATTTGCAGCTGTGCTTGTGAAGCTGAAGCTTCCATTGTATCATTTTTGAAAGCCTGGGATTTATTTGATCTATGGAACAGTAAAATTCTGCTTTTGAGAACATAAAAAGTACATAAAATATTAAAAACATAAGAAATAACTACTATCCCTGGACAAAAACAATTGCCCCACAGTGAAATGATGAACACAAGCAGCAAACATAAAGAAAGGAAGAGAAAGAAAACCGACAGTAGTTTGTCGTCTTCTGGAAAGTCTGGCTTGCTAGCTGAGGGCATGGAGGGGGAAACGAAACTAGAGAATATGTAAGGCTGGGAGATGAGATCATCCCCCCGAAACAATCCTTCAAATTCGTAGACACTTCTGGATTCATGAGGTGAGAATAACCAGCACTGAGGACTGTAAAATTAATTTGTAGCATTTGAGTTTGTTAACGTTCACTTGCAAGCTGTCTCCTCCTAGAAGGGAGAGTAGGAGATGCCCTGGAAACCAAGGGCAGAGAAATGCAACTGCTGAAACAATGCTCCTTAAAATGCAGGTGACAATAGCTTGCATCCAGACAGCCTCTTCGCTAACAGTCTACACCAATCCAATCAAGAGTTACAGCTACCTTTTAAGTTTTCATCAGCGTATTATTTTGCAACAGCCTGTTGGACTAGATGACCCACAGAGGTCCCTTCCAACCCCTACTATTCTGTGATTCTGTGATTCTGTGATTCTGTGATCCTGCAAATGGTTGTTCCCAGGTGCATAATTATTCACACATGGAGCCTTCTTAAAACAATGGGTGTCAGTGAATGAGTAACTACCTGGAGGGCTGAGAGTCCTGAAATTGCTTCTGCACATGACAGGTAAGTTGCATATTTGCAAGGGGATTTTCTTTCGTATGTGTATTTGGGGTTTTTTTGTTTCCAAAACTAAAATGGAGACAGCCCCATGTCAAAACACCCAGACAAAACCTTCTGAACTTTGACAGTGGATAGAGTCCAAACCTACAGCAACCTCAAAATTTTGCATGTATAGTGGCTCTTTATAGTGGGCTGGATCCAAACCTCACATCGAAAAAAATCCCCAAGGCAGCTGGACTTGGATCTGTGCTTTCCGGTTTGAACCCAAACTGAAAGTGTTGCAAGAAATGGCTCATTAGTTTATTCTGTAGCAGCTGCCTCCAGAAATCTGTCATTGAACAAAGGCACAGCAACATTTAAAAAAAAAAGATTAGTTATTTTTGGATAACCTGAAGGCCCTCTAAGTGTTGTAGCGCAGTATTTTTTGGAAATCAAGGTCTGTTGCAGAGCTGTCTTAGATTTCTCTCAGTGCAGACACGGCTGACTTTTGCCACAATAAGAACATCAACATCACACTTGGGGTGGCCAAAGCTTATAAACATAGAAAAACAGGTCCTCATGCGAGATGCAGGTGAGGGCATGATGAAAAGAGTCAGTCACATTTTGGGTGACTACCACTAAAAGCAGTAGCTCTTTTCTTTCTCTTTCAACTCTCCTCCTTTATTTATGGCATGGTATTCCTCTGCCTCACCAGCCATGATAGGAAGAGTCCTTCCTCCTCCTCCTGCAGCTGTCCATTCCGTCTTGGTCTCAGCAGAGGGATACAGCTAGGATCGGGGTAAGCTGAGAGGAAAAGCCTGGATAAAACATTTTGTAACACGGGGCCTACAGTCCTCATATCCTGCCTTTACATTGTTAACAACAAGCAGCTGTGCATGCAAGAGCAAAAGTATGGGCAAAACCTGGCCACACATAAGAGAGACAGGCTGCCAAGCCTGTCCTCCTACCCAGACCTCCTTCCTAGAGACACAGGACGGAAAGTGAGGCTACTCACCCAGGTCCTAGCTCCTCATGGAAAAACAAAGTGAAAAATCAAGTATTTGGCTGGTTTCTTTTCTTGTGAAGGCCATTACTGACATTTATGTAGTTTATCTTGTCTCTTTCCTGGGTTCAAAAGCTGGTTAATGAAACCAGAAACATATCTTAAAGAAGTACCATATCCCTACAGTATGCATGTCCTGAGTCCTCTTAATGGACAAATTCAAGGCTTCTGCTGACTTGGTGATCACATTTGGAGACCAAAACATGGAAAGAAGGAAGGTTTTATTACCTCACGTTTGTGCCTTCTCAGTCCTAAAATGGGCTACAGGTCTGTATGAACACCTTCACTGGTCGGATACTCTGCAGCACTGGTGGCTACAGCCTCAAAGCAGTATGTCCGCAGCTGAGTGCTGCAGGGGAAGAAGTTATCTCTCAGCTGTGACTCTTGATCCATTGCTACCATGCAGAGATTTCTCTTGGCTTTTCAAACTATCACCAAATTTGGTAAATTAATTAATTTAAAGGTTCCTCCCCATGCCAGCCAGAGAGCAACTCAGGACTTGGCCCACCACTTGGCTGGGATTGGGTCATATACAGCCTTCTGGTAATTTATTTATTTTCCTCCACTAAACTGAACTGAAACAAAGTACAATACTGTAAAGCAATGTAGAGGATGTCCTGAATTGACAGTCCTTTGAATTTTACTGAGTTTTCCACTAGCCTCAAGCAGCTTTGGCCCTCACATTGACCCATAAAAGCATCAGCTCTTCTCTACTTCCTTTCTCCACCAGTCGTTATTTCCTTCCCTTTCTAGGTGGCTAATATTTGTCTCCCTTTTTCCAATAGCCACATTTGCGAGCTAGAAAACAGAAAATAAAGTAGTATTGGGAAATTAAAGTGCATTTGCCTTTTACACTGTTGTGCAATTTTCTGAACAGAAATTTAGGCCTTATCTTTCAGTTCCGTCACCGTGCTTTATGCAGGAATGCTGTTTACAAAAATGCATTTGGTCACATACTGATTACAGTGGGTTGATACCCTGATTCTAAAGATGTGTGTTGTGTGAGGGTTTGGCTTGTTTTCTGCTTTGTTTTGGTTTTGTTTTTTTTTAATTTGAAAGAGAACCTTAAATAGACTTTCATAAAACACAAATTGCTTGTAAGTTTTGGCATAATGCCTACAAGTGTTTATAACTTGTGTAAGGAAGCCATCTATCTTAACCAGTGTAGGACAAACATATTTTCCATGTTAATTGGATGTATTGGACCTGATATGTCAATGACAGAGCTTCATTTTAATCAGCAAAGAGATGGCTCTTTAACCTACACAATGCAGGTACAGCCTCTCCCAAACTAAATGTAACAAGCCTGGCAATTATAAAATCACAGGCACTCGTTCCAAGGCCCCAGAGATGCTGGACACTGGCTTTCTCCATGGACTCTCACTTGTGGTAATAGAACACTGTAATTCTACAGAGTAATTATCACTAAATTATAATTGCAATAATGGATGTGTAAAGTCACTCTAGCAAGACCAGTCTCCTGAATATAATCACCTAAAAAGGATGTATAGTTATTTTTACTTTGACCCAGTGGAAATGTTCAAAATATCCCCGTGATTTTTGAAACAGTTACATGCAATTTTTGGTACTTTCCAGAAGAGTGCTGATTAACCCAGTAATAACTAGAAGTTTTTTATATCATGTGCTTTTGGAATATGCCTCTCTGCACTGTAGTCTCTGCTTTTAAGTCATTTGCTGCCAGATAAAGGGGATTTTTTAAAATATATTTTTGGAAGTAAATTCCAGTGTTATGACAGCTGTTCTGAAATGTGTTGTGACAAAAATATCCACACAAAATGACTTTTTAAATGCATTTTCCAGTTATTAGGGAATAACTACTGGAGTAATTTCTTTGGAGCCTTTACATTTCACGTACTAATATGCATCTATTATGTTTTGGTATATCCATGTTTATACACGTTAGCCCTTTTCTATGCATATTCTACCACTGTAGAGATTTAAATTCTATGGACTCAAGACAAAATAGTCTTCTCAGGACTGAGCTGTGGCAGGTTCAGAACTCAGTTCAGAAGCTTAACAAATGCCAGCATGTCAGCTTGGTATGCGTGGTGACCCAGGCCGATCCGCCTCTGGGGCAGCCAGCTGTGCCTGGCCAAGTTCAGCTGTCACCAGCCTGTCCCACCTATAGCCGATTTTCCTTGCACTCACCTTGTCTCTCTGTGAAGGTCAGGGCTTATCAAGCTGTGGCAGTGCCTTTGGGCACTGCTGACGGACATATCGTCCTGTGTCCCTGGCACACTTCACACTGAAAGCTAGGGGTTTACACTCAACAGCCCTTAGGGACGTGAAATAAACACTGCTTTCAAAGGCTCCCATCATAGCATACTCCTCTCCCAGCTTTTCAAAGACAGCTGGCATGTTAGTCAACAAAGCATCATGGCAAAAGATCTCCCAATCATTTTTAAATGAGACATCATTTACTAAAAGAAGATGGAGACAATGGAGATTATATCAAGCCACTCCAGATGCAGGCAGGCCTTATCCTGGTCCTTCACACCTAGAGGTCTGATTCCCTGGTGCCTTTAACTTCAGTTGCTTACTGCCATTACTGCTAACTTCTGTTAATTCTATTTTATATTACTGCAAGCCTAAAGGAGCCAGAGAAACTGAATATTGTTACCAACGGCAGAAAACCCTTCCACAGATGGGAAAATGATCCCACTTGGCAAGAGGCAATGTTTGGTACTTAAAAAAAGGAAAAAGCTTTTGGATTTCAGCCACCAAATCCAGTCCCCAATCTTGGGCTGTGCAGAGTAATTCCCAGAGCTCAAAAATGTAATGTACTGCTGTGGATCATCCATTAAACTGTCTATTGAATGAGGTATAATGCTAAACAGGCTGAAGAGGGTCTATCATTCAGATTAATGCAACTTCAACTCACAAAATTTTCAGAAATGGTTTCTGTAAGCAGGGCAACTTGGTGCTAAATAAGTTTGTTTGCTGTGAGAGCCAAGACGTTAGAGCATTAGAAGCCCAGAAGAATATGGCTATTTCTAGGGGTTGAATCATGACACAAGTATGCAACAAAATGGAAACAGAGTAAACACTATGAAACAAAGAAAACTGCATGAATTTCTACCTGTATAATAAAACCTTAGCAGCAACAAACAAAGCTGTAAAAAAATGCCACAGATTCTTGCTTTAAAGCCAAATTTTAAAGATGTGTTTTAGTCCATTCAGTGGCCCTCTAAGAAGCCCACTCTGATTCTGTAATTCCTTTTGCAATAGTGTGAAATGTGTCATTTTCAGCTGCTGTCTGGATGAAGTTTGAAGAAGCCACTGAATGTGTCTAATATTGTCATCACAGTATGAAACACCATACACACAGTGTCATAAAAAAGCATCCTAAATAAGTGTGGAGAATGTGGATTTAAAAATTAAGAAAAAGATCATGTAACTCGAGCTTCTTGAACATTTAGGCACTGGGAAATTTTTTTAAAAAGCATCTTAGCGTATTGAAAATAATATTTTTCCTCCAAAGAACTTGAACTCACTATGTTTGGAACAAAGCACCATCGTTAATCTGGTTGCCCTCATGCTTGAATTTATAGGTGCCATAGGTATACAAATGATAAAACACTCGTGACATGAAACAATGGATTAAGAGCTGTATTTCTCTATTATCTGCATTGCTCAAGCCCCCAAAATAAAAGTGTCTTAGTTATTAGGCAAGTCATTTTAAATTTAATGTTAAGTCATACAGTTATCAATTTGCATATAAATACTCAGAAATCGTTTTGTGCTTACTTTTAAGTGTTGACAGTCTGTAGGCAGGGAGCAGAGAGGGACAGGAAGATGAAAGGAGAATACACAGAACTCTTTATATTAAATATTTGCAGTTGCTTTATGTTGAAAACTCAATTATATTCTTCTTGGTCCACAGCCACAAGCTGTGACCCCGTAATAGCACAGCCTTACTCCTCCATGGTTCTGTTGAACTTAATTATTAGTTCCTCAATGTCCTGTGGTGCCTAAAGCAGAATGGACGCTGAAACATGTGTCTTAAAGACTTGGCCCACTTCACTGCAGTGGACTATATAACTATCATTTTTTAGAATATTATTTCATGGTTGTGCTTTGAAGTGAGAAACATGTGGGACCCAAAGATTGTATGCATATTAATTCAACTTTTTTCTTGCTGGTACTTTAGAGAGCTAGCCAGACATGGACATACACAGTAGGTTCTTCAGACTCTTTGTACCTCATGAATCTCATTCTATGTTGGTACAGCCTGAGGTATCTGGATGTTGGGTGTTTGTAAAACAAGTGAAAACAAGTGTGCAGTAAGTGAGAGTTCTGGTCTCAGATTCCTCCCTTGAAAAACAAAATTATTCTTTTTGGATGATGCTGAGAAGCGTTGAGACAAAAATTAGAAGAACTTTGTACATTTGCCCTAGTTCAAGAAAATAGTAACAGACAACCTGAACCAAACATGGACATAAGCAGCCTCAACCCCCAGTGGAGATTCACATCAAGGTCATCTGTCAAATAAGCAACAGTGAAGTACGTGTGCAGACTGTTTCTGGTGACATATGCCCTTTTCTGGCACAGAAAGTAAGTAGTCTTCATCTGACTGTGGGACAATTTGTTTTAAATTGCAGCTAAAATAGATACACAGAATTTAAAGTGATAGGTCAAAAACAGAAAGAAGAGGTCTTACCAGCATGATTTGTAGGTTTAGCAGTTAGTGAAGGGCTATTCTCAGCCAGCATGTGGAATCACTTACGACTCAGTCATTTGCTCGAAATGGTAGGGACTATCCCTCAGCTTTCTGAATTTTATTCAAACAGCAAAAACATGTATAGAGAAAGCAACGGACAATAAATGTGTGACATCTACATCTCTTCTTTCATCAAATTTTAGATGCACAGCCCAGTAAAGCAAAAGGATTCCACCATTACACATTCAAACCAGAGAGTAAAGGTAACAAACACTCTCTCCAGATGCAAAGAGTTTTGTCAAGAAAACCTGACCCATCTCTCATATGAGAAGTGTAAACCAGTAATTTATGGACCATTTTCTTTTATATAACAATCTCAAGATTGGGACTCCACACTTTTGTTTCACACTGTTATCAGATACATAATTTTCCCAGTCATGTAGGAGACACAGAGAAAAAAAAATCAGGGTCTGTGGTGTTTTGGGGGTTTTTTGGTCTGTAAAATTACAGTGATACAAATATTAATATTGACATTTCATAGCTGCTCCTAAATATCACATTATGAGAAACAGATCTCCAGGACTCTAACCAAGGAAGACTGAGGGAGTTTCTACTTCCTTTAGGAAAAGGTTTGAATAATGAAATATTTTGTTATGTCTATAGAGACATTCTTTTTATAATGCTCTCTTAAGAATCTTCCTCACAAAGAATTCAGGATTTCAAATTATTTAAACACCATTAAAGTAATCCTTGAATTTGTAGCTCACGGGGTTCAGGTGGTTCCGTATAAAACTTTAGAGTAGCTCTCCAGACAAAATAATTGCCTTCTGTCAGCGAGAGCTATTCAACACCGAGGAAGAAAGTCTGACTACTAAAAATAGGTGTCTAGTGCAAGCTTAACCCTAAGATATCAAAGACATCCACACTGCAACAGCCTCAACAGCCGAAATGGCATTAGATAGCTTTATTTAGGTACTTGAATTGCTCTCTATATGCTCTATATCTCATCCCTACTGAAGATTCATGAAGGACATTGTTATCCACAATCTATTTACAATTGATAGTGTGTGGAAGGCTGTGGATGGATGTCTTTCTGCAGGGACCTTGGTCTGCCAACCAAAGATGCTCCCAGAAGGTTTGGGGTTCACCAGTGTGAAGCTGCTACCCCTGGGCCCCATCAGAAGACACCGTAGGAGCAATACGTCATGTCCTCCAGCACAGCTTAACAGCAATGGCCACTGCTGATGGTCTGAACTAGCCCAGATGACCTTGCCCTAGCTAGACTCAGAAACCCAAGTAAAGCCTTGCAGAGCCCTATAGACAAGGGTCTTCAGTAACGTGCTGGCAGCAAACAGCTGGGGATAGAAACATCTTAACCTAACACAGCTGTCTGCAAATTGAACATCTGTCCACAGGCTAAGTATTCAGCTGTATACTAAATGGAACAAAATAGATACACTTTGGACAACTTAAAAATGTGATTCTTTCTCGTAGATATTCTCTTAAATCTTACAAATCCTTAAGTATTTCTTGCATTACAAATATGGCAGCCCTAATTTGCCTACTTTGTGTCACAATTTTGTCAACATGAAGAGAAACAAAGGAGCTGCAGAAATTCTACAAAGCCACTTGTACAGGATGCTACTTACTAGGGATTAACACCATTTACTTTCAGAGCAATAGTGGTAATCACACACACAGACATACAGAAATATACTTATATCTTCAAATAAGATCTCTTAAAACTGAACAGCCTGTGTTGGGCTGCAAATATGCAACAAATGGAAAGTAAATTGAATGAATGGCTCGCTGCCTAAGACATGTTACTGAGACTATCCTAAAGCCTATGGCAATCTTAAATTGTGCCACGTGTTTGTGACATTAGGGTAGTGGAACAATTCTCAAATAGTGTCATTATGCCAAGAAAAAATGTCTATAAAATCAGTAGCACCTTTCGAAGAATTCCACTATGGCATTACTGTATATATGATGCACAAATATTCTTCTCCTGCCACACTGTGTGACCTTATTACTGTGTGACCTCTATTTGAGAAGAATACTAGGAACTAGGCTGATTCCATCCCACAGACCCTGAATAGTATTTACAAATAAGACCTTTTGGCAGATGTTCATTAGAACTGGTGATGAAGAGACAAAATGGTTGAATATCCCATTATCAATCCCTGAATCATGAAGTATTCTTATTATTTGCTATAAATGCAAATCCCAGTAAAGCATGAGAAGTGTGTACCAACAAAATTTTCAGCATACAGTAAGCACATAGAAATGTAGTAATATGTGCATCTGTATAAAAGTCATTTAGTCAAATAACAGCAATAGCATTCTTCGCTGAATATTTTAAGGCTGTCTTTGATCTGACATATATACACACACACATACACACACATATATATCTATTTGAGTTAAACTCCTCTTTGTACTACTGAAACTAAATTAATTGAATGACATTTGGGTGTGCTTGTCCCATTTTACTTATGAAATCTTCTTAAGAAGGATTTCATAATTAAATAATATGTAAATTTTAAGCTATTATACGTTGGTAATAACAACACTTGTCAATAAGATTTCTGTCTTCAGAGCCATCTGCCCTCACAACATTATTGTGAAATGGCAGTTTATGGCAGACTTGGACAAAACTCCCTCCCTGAAGACAGAGATGCATGGGTTTGTGCTGCTGTCTAGAAACAGTCACTTCACACAGTGAAGGTGCGTCCTTCTCTCACCACCGTGATCAGTCCCAAGACATAAAGGTGCCTCTTCATTTGTCTGCTTTGATGGCAACAGGACCACAGCTAGAGAGCTTCTGTCCTTCAGACTCTCAGGCACCAAATGCAGAGCAGCAAAAGTACCCTCGGCCTTCCTGATGAAATTATGCCTCTACTAGAAGACTATAAAAGGCATCAGATATGCTCACTTTGTTAATAGAATCTACTGCAAATGTATTATTACGCTAAATATGGTGTTTAATCCTCCTGATACTTTGGTGAGTTATGGAAAAGCTAACCTTATATTAAAGGTGGGAACAGAAGATCTAGACAGACAGTGACCTACCTTCAAACCATTCAGAAAAACAGTGGTGAAGCAAAAGAATACACCAGGATGTCCTGTGTGCTAGTCCATTTTCATATGCATCAAGCTATCCCAGACCAGAACTCATAAGGGGATGTAACCAGAGTGATAAAATCAGTTGACCATAAACATGAACAGTGCTGCTATGTTCCTGGTACAGCCCTACCCATCTGGACATTAGGTCTGGGAACAGAGGGTCTA
>Ga0181612_129193_pt1 | contig 18216 bp, 14 predicted proteins | sample HoacroProtozoa21_FD_119630 | JGI IMG/M metagenome (GOLD analysis project Ga0181612, IMG submission 119630) | Hoatzin crop microbial communities from Cojedes, Venezuel. Combined Assembly of Gp0051906, Gp0051904, Gp0051908
AGGTTCCTTCGGGATTATCGGAGGTTACCCGCTGATTGCCCCGAACCTGGGACAAAGCCTCTAAGAAGCGCTCTCTGGTAATGCCGAATTCCTTCATCTTAGCCTTAATAGCAGAATTGGGATGCTTCAGCATGGAAAGGAACAAATGCTCCACGGAAACATACTCATCTCCCATGGCTTTCGCCTCATCTTCCGCATGAAGCAGAGCATCGTTTAAATATTTTCCCATATATACCTGGCCGGCTCCGGATACTTTCGTCCGGGCCTCCACCATGGATATAGCATCATTGGTAAAATAAGGAAGGTTAATCTCCATTTTCTCAATGAGCTTGGGAAGCAAACCGTCCTGCTGCTGCAAAAGAGCCAGTAACAAATGCTCCTGCTCAATTTCCTGATTGCCGTAGTCATATGCTAATTTTTCACTGTCCTGGATGGCCTCCACGGACTTTTGTGTAAACTTACTGATATTCATAAGACACCTCCAACTCTTAGGTCTATGCCTTTCTATGAATTATTTATAGCACGGCTTGTTAGCACTGTCAAGTGTAGAGTGCTAAAATTGTCAGAAAATTCTATTTTTTTCACCACGAAACTCTTGTTCTCACGCTCCCCGAGGCTTTTTATAAACACCTTTTTACAACAGAAAAAACCCTTCAGGGGAGTACCTGAAGGGTTTTTCCGAGAAAGAGTTCGGAGGATTTACTCCTTTACACCGCCCAGAGTAACTCCGGATACGATGTATTTCGAAAGAAGAATGTACACGATGATAATAGGAACGATTGCAATTGTAATCAGCATGTACACCTTACCCATATCAAATTTCAGGAAGTCAGCACTTCGCAGGGTTGCAATCAAAACAGGAAGGGTCTTTAATTCCTTCTTATTCAGAATCAACGCCGGCATGAAGTAGTTGTTCCAGGATGATACGAATGCGAAGATGGCCTGTACTGCCAGAGCCGGTTTCATAATAGGAATGACCACTCTGTTAAAGGTTTTAAACTCTCCGCTTCCATCGATTCTGGCTGCTTCCACCAACTCCAAAGGCAGGGAACTTTCCATGTAGCTGTACATGAAGTAGAAAACTGCCGGTGAAGCAATAGACGGTAAAACCAAGGGCCAGAAGGTATCGGTTAAATTCATTTTGCCCATTAAATCAATGAAACCAAGGGCGGATACCTGAGTAGGCATTACCATAATCAAAAGGATGAAAATGAATGCCGGCTTACGAAGTTTAAACTTGTAAGCATATAATCCGTATGCAGTCATGGCGGAGAAATAAGTCGCCAGGATTGCAGATCCCGTAGCAACAATAATACTGTTGCGAAGACCGGAGAGAATCGGTACATTGGCATCATTCAGCACGTTTTGCAAGTTGGTCATAAAGGCCTTGCCGGGCACCAGGGAAAATCCCTTCTGAATCTCCGTATGGTATCTTGTACAGTTAATAATCAAAATATAGAAGAAGAACAAGCACAAGAACGCCAGGATAATTAATACAATGTATGCAATGATTGTCCGAATCGGACTTGGTTTATCACGTCTCATTACTTTTTGCCTCCCTTCTTTTTCTTACCGTATGCCTGATCGTCACGGTTCAGTGCAAAGTAAACACCGATACAAAGCACTGCACAGAGAAGGAACAAAAGTACGGAGATTGCTCCGGCCATGCCGTAGTTCTTACTATATAAGTGGTTGTTCAAGAACATGATAATGGTAGTAGATGTACGATCCGGCGTTCCGTTTCCGTTGGTCAAAATCTGAGGTACATCGAACATGTTCAAACCACCGATCATGGATGTAATGAGTACATATACCAAGATAGGACGAATCATCGGTAAGGTAATCTTGAAAAACATCTGTGTGTGATTCGCTCCGTCTAACTCCGCTGCCTCAAAAAGAGACGGGCTGATACCCATTACTGCTGCCATCAAAAGAATGGTGGTGTTACCGAACCACATCAGGAAGTTCATTAAAGCAATGAGTCCTCGGGTTCCGGCCACACTGGATAAGAACCGGAAAGGTTCATCAATAATTCCTGCTGCTACCAGGAAAGAGTTTACAGGGCCGTTATCGGAAAACAGTGCAAAGAATAACATTGCAAATGCACTTGCCATGATTAAGTTGGGCATATAGATAACAACCTTGAAAAACTGCTTGCCCTTAATCTTTAAGCGAACATCGGTAAACCATGCTGCCAAAAGCAAAGAAACAATAATCTGGGGAACGAATCCTAAAATCCAAAGGATCAAGGTGTTTCCCATATATTTTAATAAATCAGAATCGAATACCGCCTCGTAATTGGCCCAGCCTACAAAGGTGGGTCCTACAATCTTAAGGCCGCTTCTGTAATATTCAAAGAAACTGTAATAAACTGTCTCAACGAAAGGTATTAACTGAAAAATGCCGTATACAATAAAGAAGGGAAGGATAAAAATGTATCCCCACTTCGCATAACTTACGGTCTTATGTTTCGTGGTTTTTGTTGTCTTGGAAATTTGTGCATCCATACACGCAGCTCCCCTTTTTTCTAATTTGCTGCTACTTAAACGTTTTCATAATTTTTTTAAAATATGGGGAAAGGGCTTTAAAAACCCTTTCCCGCATATCAGTCACGCTTATAAGTATTTGCCCATATGCCCGGGGAGAGCCTCCTCTCCCCGGCAGTTTGTTTGTGTAAACCTTACATTACTCAGGCCATACAACCTCGGTAATCTCAGGATAGGTCTCCTTAATGGAGGTTTCAAAGTTCTCCTTAGCCTCATCTAAAGTGATGTTGCCGTCGAAGTAATCCTTGAATGCACTCTGCATGGTCTCGTTGCAGCCCTGATCGTATGCACCTGCATTGCTCATGTCAATGTTGGGAGCTACGTCAGCAAACAGAGCGATGTGATTCTGTCCGCCAAGGAAGTCGGAGCCATAAGACTCATCAGCTGCAATCGCATCCATTGCAGGCTGGTTGTTGGTGTAATCCTGAATATCCTGATTCAGGGTCATTTCCTTCATGATGTCACCGTTGCAGGTAAGCTGAAGCATAACGTCCTTAATCAGATCAGCATCGTCGGTACCGGCTGCTGCACACAACCATGTACCACCCCAGTAATAAGACTGAGGACCTTCGCATACAGCCCAGTCACCATAGGTACCATTACCAACTGCCTTCTCACCATTAGCATCATCTAAGGAGTTGCCAAGTAAGGTGAAGTTGATTCCCCAGGTAGAATAGAAGTAACCAAATACGTTACCGGAGGAACCCTGACCAGCTGCCCAAGCATCATCCCAAAGGGAGGTCTTGTTGTTGTAACCATTATCGGTGTAGGTCTTGGTCTGCTCAACCCAGTTCATGATGTTCTCATCAACAGTACAGGTAGTACCGGTTACCCAAGGAGCGGATACGTTGTTAGAGAATACACGATAGGAATCGTCATATCCGGAAAGCATTGCATATCCCTTATCCTTAGCTGCTGCTGCAACCTCGTTGAACTTATCCCAATCGGATAAAGCTGCCTGTACTTCATCGGGATCATCGGTTCCAAGTACATCCTTTGCAATGGAACGACGATAAGCGAAAAGTCCGGGAGTTGCCTGCCAGGAAGTAGCCTTAAGAACGCCGTCTACGGAAGCGATCTCCTGGGTATAGGTGTACTGCTCGGAAAGATCCTCGTCAGTAAGTCCGATATCCTCTTTCAGATCCAGAGTGTAATCGGAATCTACATACTTAAGTGCGTAATCTGCCTCAATAAGGAAGATATCAATCTTGTCGTTGTCATCAGCGCTTTCCTGGGCAAGAAGTGCTTCATCCAACTTATTCTGATAGTTGTTATCCTGGTTGTCGTTGATGGTCCACTTAACAATGGTGCCGTCATTTAAGGTGGTGGTAGACTTGTCATCAGCTACCTCAGCAACCTCAGGATAGTAGTCGTTGAAACGACTCTGGAACTCATCGTTCCAGCACCAGATGTTCAGGTAATGCTCATCACTGGAAGTAGTGGACTCACTGGAAGAAGAATCACTCCTAGCAGTGTCTGTGGAAGAGCTTCCACAGCCGGCCATAGGAACTACCATGGTAGCTGCCAGAGCAATGGCCAGAAAACTTTTGATGTGTTTTCTCATTTGAATAACCTCCATTTTCTTACTCCTGGAATCTCCTTATGAAGATCCCCCTCTCCCTCTTATATAAGAGGTATATTCAAAAAGGCTTGTGCCTCTTTGACCTTTTATCAAATCGCCCGGACGCTCGCTCCCTCCCACAGACTTCCGTGTACGAAAATCTGCTCCGGCGTCCAGGTCTTGGGGTTTTCGATGCTTTCAATGAGCTTACGGGCGGATGTCCGTCCGATCTCATCGGTATTCTGATGCCATGTGGTAAGTTTTGGTTTTAACACCTGGGATAACAGGATGCCGTCATACCCCACCACGCTAATGTCCTCGGGAACTGAAAGTCCCAAATCATCCAAGGCATTTAATCCGCCTACTGCGGAGAAATCATCCGGGTACATAATGGCTGTGGGCCTCTCCTGAAGCTTCATCAACTTCCGGGTGGCTTTATCACAGCTGGCTGCGTCGTGGTAATCTGCTTTGATAAGAAGATTCTCATCCGGCGTAAGCCCCATCTCCTCAAATGCCTGGTAAAAACCACGAATCCGCTTCTTGGTGACGGATGTTAATTCGCCGTGTACAAAGGCGATTCTCCGATGACCTTTGGAAAGAAGATACTTGGCCAGCTCGTAGGCTCCCTCCGTATTATCGGAAATCACACTGGTGTGATCATTAAAGGAAAAGTCAATCACCAGAGTGGGGATGTTACTTTTGATCAGTTCCAAGACTGCTTCATCACCATAATCCTGAGCCGTTACTAAAAGTACACCGTCGCATCTTCTGTATCTGCAATGATCTACGAAGGAGTTATTGCTGATGGCCTTACTTATAAAAGTAATGTCATACCCTCTGCTCTCCGCTTCGTCCTTGGCACTGTTCAAAATCTTGGAAAAATACTCGTGTGCCAGGCCGCTTTCGGTGCGGTCCTGAAAAATAACTCCGATGTTATGGGAAATATTGGTCTTAAGAATTCTGGCTGCCAGGTTCGGCTGGTAATGCATCTCCTTCGCTACCTTGCGGATCCGCTCCGAAGTATCTGCGCCGATATCACCGTAACCGTTCAAGGCTTTGCTGACGGTAGCGGTTGAAACGTTACATGCCTTTGCAATATCCTTGATGGTAACCATTTGCCCCTCCCATTTATCGTATCCGGCAAGGCTTGTAAATCCGCCGCCTTGTTTCGAAACTCGGAATTCGTTTCCCGAATACGTTTTCGTAATTACACTCTAAATCGTTTTCGCTATTTTGTCCATTGTCACTTTTTCACATTTTCTTCACAATTATTTTGTTTACTTTTCACAAATACGGTTTCGAAACTCCCTTTTTATTTACAATTTTGACGAAGGGACGTATAATGTTGACAAATTGCAAGCGAAAACGTATTCGTAACGTATTATCGCGGTTTGTTGAGGTTTGAGTGAGGATTTTATTAAGGAGGGAAACATGAAATTCGGACACTTTGACGACGAGGCACGGGAGTATGTCATTGACACTCCAAAGACGCCTCTTCCGTGGATCAACTATTTAGGAAGCAAGGAGTTTTTCGGTCTGCTTTCCAACACTGCCGGTGGCTATTGCTTCTATAAAGATGCGAAGCTTCTCCGCCTTACACGTTATCGTTATAACAATGTACCTTTGGATTCCAACGGCCGTTACTACTATATTAAAGACGGCGATACCATTTGGAACCCCGGATGGCAGCCCACCCAGACAGAGCTTGATTACTATCAGTGCCGCCACGGCATGGGATATTCCGTAATCTCCGGCAAGAAGAACAATCTTTCCGCAGAGCTTACCTTATTTGTACCTGTGGATGACCCCTGTGAGATTCACCGCCTGGTTCTTAAGAATGAGGACTCCAAAGAAAAGAGTTTCGACGTCTTCAGTTTTATTGAATTCTGCCTTTGGAATGCTGAGGACGATTCCACCAATTTCCAGCGGAATTTCTCCACCGGCGAGGTAGAGGTGGTGGATTCCACCATCTATCACAAGACCGAGTACCGCGAGCGCCGTAACCACTACGCCGTATATTCCGTAAATGCTCCTGTGGCAGGTTTTGAAACCACCCGGGACGGCTTCTGCGGTGTCTATGGATCTCTGGCTGCTCCGGAGTCCGTTGTAAAAGGCGAAAGCAAAAATACCATTGCCCATGGCTGGGCTCCTGTGGGAAGCCATCACCTGAAGGTGACCTTAGCTCCCGGAGAAGAAAAGACTTTCGTATTTGTATTAGGGTATTGCGAGAATCCCAGAAACCAGAAGTTTACAGCCCCCGGAGTCATTAACAAGGCACCGGCAGAGAAACTTCTTTCCAAGTATCAGACCGCTGAATCTGTGGATAAGGCTCTGGCTGAGCTAAAAGACTACTGGAACAAACTGCTCTCCACCTACCATGTAACTTCCGGAGATGACAAGTTAAACCGTCTGGTAAATATCTGGAACCAGTATCAGTGTATGGTTACCTTTAATATGAGCCGAAGCGCTTCTTATTATGAAAGCGGTATGGGCCGCGGCATGGGATTCAGAGACTCCTGCCAGGACCTTTTAGGATTTGTACATCTGATTCCGGAGCGAGCCAGAGAGCGTATCATTGATATTGCCAACACCCAGTTTACCGACGGAAGCACCTACCATCAGTATCAGCCTCTGACAAAGAAGGGCAACGCTGCCATCGGCGGCGGTTTTAACGATGATCCCCTGTGGCTCATTGCAGGAACTTCCGCTTATTTAAGAGAGACCGGCGACTTTTCCATTTTGGACGAGCCCTGCGCTTTCGACAGTGACTTCTCCATCGCAAAGCCTTTAATGGAGCATCTTCGTCTGTCCTTTAACTTTACCAAGACCCACATCGGCCCCCACGGTCTTCCCTTAATCGGCCGCGCCGACTGGAACGACTGTCTGAACTTAAACTGCTTCTCCGAGGAGCCCGGTGAAAGTTTCCAGACCTTCGGTCCCTCTGAGGGTCCTGTAGCAGAAAGCGTATTTATTGCAGGTATGTTTGTAAAATACGGCAAGGAATATGCAGATATCTGTGAAGCCATCGGTCTTTCCGACGAGGCCGCTTCCGTAAGAGCCGACGTAGATAAAATGATTTCCGTTATTGAGGATGCCGGTTGGGACGGTGAATGGTTTGTAAGAGCTTATGATGCCCGGTCCAATCCTGTGGGAAGTCATGTATGCGAAGAAGGCCAGATCTACATTGAGCCTCAGGGCATGTGTGTTATGGCCGGGGTCGGCGTAGATAACGGCAAAGCCGAGAAGGCATTAAAGAGTGTGGAAGAACGTCTGGATTCCAAGTACGGTATTGTTCTTTTACAGCCTGCTTATACCAAGTATCATGTGGAGCTGGGCGAAATTTCCTCCTATCCCCCGGGATACAAGGAAAACGCCGGTATCTTCTGCCACAACAATCCCTGGGTTGCCTGCGCAGAGACAAAACTGGGACACGGAAATCGTGCCAGCGAAATCTTCCAGAAGACCTGCCCCGTATACTTAGAGGATATCAGCGAGATTCACCGCACGGAACCCTATGCTTACTGCCAGATGGTAGCCGGAAAGGATGCACCTTCCTTCGGCGAAGGCAAAAACAGCTGGCTCACGGGAACCGCAGCCTGGACCTTTACAACAATCAGCCAGTATATCCTGGGAATTTATCCCGAGTTGTCCGGTCTTAAAATAGATCCCTGCATTCCTTCCGATATGAAGGAATTTACCGTGGACCGTCTTTACAGAGGCTGCGTATATCACATTCACGTGGATAACTCCGCCGGCGCGCAGAAGGGAATTAAGAGCGTTACCGTAGACGGCACTCCGGTGGAAGGCAATATCCTTCCTGTTAAAAACGGTGAGGCTACTGTGGAAGTAGTCATGGGCTAAGGAAAAATTACACAAAGAAAATAGCCGCAGGCCGGAAAAATTGGTGAGATTTTACCAATTACACGCCTGCGGTTTTTTTTGTTAAAATGCTGAACATAGTTGTGGTCTGATTCAGAGAACTACAACGGCTTGAATACAAAAAAGCCGGTTGTACAGATGCAGCACAACCCCGGAAACATACAGCACAAGGTCATATTGGAAACGGTACATGCTCCGCATGGTTATGAACAACACTTGTCTTGTCACAACCGAAAGGAGTTATTTTTATGCCTAAAACGAAATTACAAAACATTATTTTCACCGCCATTATGGCCTTTGTTATGGTGTATGCGCTGGTTTGCTACAACATTGCTTTGGATAAGGGCGGCATGTCCAACGAGATTTTTGCTCTGGCACTTCACGAGATTCCCATTATGTGGCCCATTGCCATTATCCTGGAGTTCTTCGTAGTAGAGAAGCTTTCCAAGGCCCTTGCCTTCCGGATTGTATCTCCCACCGATAAGCCCATTATAATTCTTCTGGCAATCTCTTCCATGATTGTATGTCTCATGTGCCCCACTATGAGCCTCATTGCTACCATCCTGTTTAAACAGCCCGGCAGCGAAATCATTGCCGTATGGCTTCAGACGGCAGCATTAAACTTCCCCATGGCATTGGGATGGCAGATTTTCTTCTGCGGACCTTTTGTTCGCCTGATATATCGCAAGGTAGTTGAGCCTTTAACCAACGCAGCAGGCAATGTCATTTCCTCCGCATCTTCTGAAGAGGACGACGAGACCGAGGAGCAGGCAGCATAATTTCTGCCTAAAAAAGTCGGTTTAAACTGTCTTGAAATCCGTCGATTTGAATCATCTTAAATCACCGCGGAGTTCCCGGATTTAAAACTCTCCGAAAACTTCGATTCTTCCTATATTTCCCTTGCTTTATTTGCCCAAAAGGGGCAAAATAGAAGCGAGGGATTTTTTATAATAGTTTCTATTGGGAGAAAATCCCGAGCAGTAAATCTATTCTAGAACGGGAGGGTTTTTTAATGGCAAAAAACAAATCTACCAAAGTGAAGGATTCCAATCAAATCGGATACTTCCAATCCATCAAGTTTAAGTTTTTAATTCTGATTATTGTGGCAATTGTTGCAGTAGAAGCATCCTGTGTCATCATTGCAGCCCATGAGACCAAGCAGTCCATGGAAAGCATGATTTCTTCCTATATGTATGATGATACGCTTACCGCAGGTTATTCCTTTTATGAGACATACTCCATGATCAAGAATGCCACCGGTGAAGGCGACAGTGTCCTGTCTGCAGATTATCTGGAGGAATCCATTGGCGGCATGTCCATTACTGAGTTACAGAGCGCATACTTCTACGTAGTAAGCGGCGACGGCACCATGTTGTATCATCCCACCGCCGAGAAAATCGGCGAGCCGGTTACCAACGAAGTGGTTGCAGGCCTTTGCACCCAGATTCAGGGCGGCACCATTCCCGATAACGGTGTTACTACTTATGAGTTTAACGGCGAGACCAAGTTCGCATCCTACTTCGTAGCTCCCGACGGCGGCTTCATTATTGTATGCTCCGCTGATTACTCCGAAGTATCTGACATTATCAATAATATGCGGAATCAGACCATACTGATTTCCTCTATTGTTGCCTTTGTTTTCTTAATCATCTGCGTATTTGTACTGAATTACCTGATGAAGCCCATTATGGCAACCGTACAGGTAATCCGTCGCATGACTTCCTTAGACTTTACTACCGGTAAGGAAGAGCGTCAGTACTCAAAGCGCAGCGATGAGTTCGGATTTATTTCCAGAGCTATCATCGCATTACAGAAGGTACTTTCCTCTACCATTGAGAACATCCGTGATCAGAGTAATATCCTCTTTAGTTCTTCCGACGACATGTACAAGAACGCTTCCGATATGAATGACACCACGGCTCAGGTAGATTCCGCTGTTACCGACATTGCCCAGGGTGCTACCAACCAGGCCGACGAGACCATGAAGGCCACCAACAATGTCATTACCATCGGTAACATGATTGAAGAAACCTCCGATGAGGTAAATAAGTTAAAAGACACCGCCGAAGCTATGAGCCGTTCCCACCAGGTAGCAATGACCACCTTAAAGGAACTGGGCGAAGTAAACGAAGAGACCAAGGGAACCATCAGCACCATTGCAGAGCAGACCGCTGCCACCAACGAATCCACCCAGCGTATTCGCGAGGTTACGGCTCTTATCTCTGACATTGCTGAGGAGACCAACCTTCTCTCCTTAAATGCTTCCATTGAGGCAGCCCGTGCCGGTGAAGCAGGACGTGGATTTGCCGTAGTTGCTTCCCAGATTCAGAAGCTGGCTGAGCAGTCCGACGGTTCCGCAAAGCAAATTGAGAACATTATCGATCAGCTGATTAAAGAGTCTTCCAAGTCTGTAGAGACCATGGAGCAGGTGAAAGAAATCATCGAGCGTCAGAGCCAGGATGTAGATCGTACCGGCAAGGCTTTCGAAGAAGTATCCGAAGGTATTGCACAGTCCAAGGAAGGCATTGAAGAAATCGCTGTTAAGATCCGTAATATGGACGAAGCAAGAGATGCCGTTGTGGAGACCGTTCAGAACCTCTCCGCTATTGCTGAGGAGAACGCTGCCTCCACCGAGGAGTCTTCCGCTTCCGTTTCCATGATTACCGGAATCGCAAGCTCCATTGAGCAGAACTCCAGCGACTTGAAGTCCATTGCTCAGACCTTGAACGACAATATGTCTCAGTTCGTTGTGGACGGAGAAAGCGCTCCTTCTGCAGAGGGTGACGCAGAGTAAGCAAATAATACCTCCCATAACATAAATAACCCCCCGGGATTCGGCTAATCCGAAACCCGGGGGTATTTTTTATCTGATGATGGCTTTTATCACTTATCTATCGGCTATCCGGCCTACTTACATTTCTTACTGAAGAATCATACTCATAACCCATTTACATATTTTATTGGGAAAATCATACTCATAGCCAACTTACATATTTTATTGGGAAATCATACTCATAACCCACTTTCCTGCATCGGACAAGTCCGCTTCCGTCCATCCGGAAGTGGCGCTTACACTGCTTGAAATAAGAGCGGAGGTTTCGTTTTTATTACATAAGCTCCATGCCGCGTAGGAAAGGTTATTACTATTAATCAAATCCTTCCATGCATTGGCGCTGTCATAATCGATTCCGCCGTTACCGGAAGCATCACAAACGGAAAACTCCGATACGAAGATGGGCAGACCGCCGTTTAAAGCTGTAGTTACACGGTTTCTTAAGTCATCCTTATGAGTCGCCGCGTAAAAATGCACCGTATACATAATATTATCAAAAGATAAAGGATTAGCTGCCGCCTCATCCACATACTGGCTCCAGTTAGGTGTTCCCACCAGGATTACCGCATCCGGATCATTGGCCCGAATCACCGGTATAACCGTCTCAGCATAACTTTTGATGTCGCTCCAGGAGCTTCCGTTAGGCTCATTACAAATCTCGTAAATCACATTGGTATTAGAGGCATACTTGGCCGACATTTCATTGAAGAATTCCACTGCCTGACTTTCATAGGTCAGAGGATTACCGTCACTTAAAATATGCCAGTCAATGATTACATACATTCCCAGATTGGTGGCAGCCGTAACACCTGTATCAATGGTGGCCTTCAGAGATGACTGATCTCCTCCCGTGCAATAGCCGGCACCTTCTGCCGAATACATAGCCAGGCGAATCAGATTCACTCCCCAGGTATCCCGAAGAGTCTGGAATGCTGCCTCGTTTACATATTCCGGGAACCAACCAATACCATGGGTACTGATTCCCCGAAGTTGAATAGCATTACCGGAAGCATCTTTTAACTGCGTGCCATCCACATACAAGCCGCCGGCAGATGATGTGGATTTAGATCCGGAATTCGACGCAGATGCGCCGTCTGCTTCCTCCGTCTCCTCTTCTGCCTCGGCCTCTGCTTCGGTCTCTTCCTCTTCGGCTTCTGCTTCCTCCTGGGTTGCTTCCGTCTCAGCTTCCTCTCCATCTACCTGGGCGGACACCCAGCCGCTGTCAGAGTTTCCTCCACACCCGGCGAAAAGACCCAGTATCAAAAGCAATGCCACCATAACAGAAAAGCACCGTTTCCGGGGCTTATTACAAGTTTTCCTGCACATAGTCTCCCTCCTTACGAAAACGTTTTCTACCATTATAGCAAAAAATTACTTTTTCTGCCCGAAATGTAATTCCCGCATCCCCTCAACTTCATCACAGATCACTTTTAACTTACAGGTGGAGCAGTCCATATTAAAATCCTTCAGTACGTGATCTAAGGCTCCCGTAATATCAAAGCTTCGCTTGGAAAGAACCTCCAAGGCTTCATAATCCACAGAAGGATCCGTAATAAAAATCTGACGCACGGCCTTTACATGAGGATACTTATGATACTCCTTTAAATACAGGGCGCCAACGGAAGCAAAGGACAGCCCCTGGGAAAGGGCCGCCTTACTAACCCGCACCGGTTCTCTGTGCTGTGCCGCGGAGATTCGAAGCATATATCCCCTGGGATAAATATGATACCGGGCATACTCAATGGCACGGATTTGCTGATACAGGTCAGCTTCTTTTTCCAGGCCATCACCGTCCACCAGCACCATCGCCACTCTGGCAAAAGGAATAGGACCGCTAATGTCCTTTAAGTCCGGACCATATACCAGGATTTCATCCCGGCAAGAATCTGCACCAAACACTTCTTCGTTATCCGTCAGCATCTGCATGCCACAGGCCGAACGGTTGCCCTCTCCCAACTCATAGGCCATATCCGGCTTAAGCACGATATCGTTGGGGCCACCCTCCTGCCAGGGCACAATAGCATCGCCCCCGTAAACTACAGGGGCGATACCGGTTAATTTTTCATTTAATTCGCGTATGACTTCGTCGTAAATTCGTATCATTAGAATTCCTTATCCCGTTCCATTTTATCGTAATGCTTGCGAAGAATGGGCTCCATTTTAGCAGCCAGCTTCATATCCAGGTTGAACATATATACTACCCAGCTCAAAACAAATAAAGCTGCCAGGATAATTAAAATAATGAGAATTACCTTTAACATAGAAACTCCTTTCCGGGCCCTTTAAGCCCGTTTTCATTTTAAGCCTGTGCCATTCCCTTCAGACGGGCATATTCCGCAGCACCTAAAGCTCCCATTAACTGAGGATCCACCGGAAGGTCAATGACCTTAATTCGAAGAACTTCTTCGATTGCCTTCTTCAATCCGTCATTCTTGGCACATCCGCCGGTTAAGGTAACGGAATCTGTTGCGCCGGCTTTTTTCGCCATTACGAAACATCTCTTAGCCACAGAAGTCTCAATACCTGCTGCGATTTCATCCATGGGTTTCCCCTCTCCTACCAGGGAAATTACCTCGCTCTCGGCGAATACGGTACACTGAGAGGTAATGGGAATTACATTCTTAGCGGATAAGGACAGCTTGGAAAACTGAGACAGATCCATTTCAAAAGCCTTTGCCATTGCCTCAAAGAAACGGCCGGTCCCTGCGGAACACTTATCATTCATTGCAAAATCCTTTACGGTACCGTCCTCGTCAATGGCAATGCCCTTAACGTCCTGACCACCAATATCAATAATAGCGCGAATGCCGGGGTTAGTTACATGAACGCCCATGGCGTGACAGCTGATCTCGGAAATATTCTCCTCGGCAAAAGGCACCTTGTTACGGCCGTATCCGGTACCGATTAAATAAGAAAGGTCCTTGGAACTGTTTAACTCGGGAACCTTCTTTACGGCCTCATCCACGCTTTCCTGCGCGCTTTGTACCGTATTGATACGGCTTCTTAAGGTTACATCGGAAACAATCTTTCCGGTCTCATCTACAATTACGCATTTAGTATAGGTACTGCCTGCATCACATCCTGCAAAATATTTCATATGTTTTCTCCTTACTTTGAGCAAAATGTTGTTATAACCACTTTCTTACCATGCCTTGGAATCATCAAATTCCTCCAAAGAGGGATCGATGGGCTCTTCATGAAGCACGGTACGCATGTAACGATTTACCTCGGTACGCATATCCCGGCGTCCTGCAAGACGGGGATCCATGAGACCGTGGGTAACCCAGATCATATGAATGCCACGCTTCTTGGCTTCCTCTTCAAAGATGCCGTGATAACCGGTCATGGACTTACAGCGGGTGTGCTCATACATAATAACCATATCAGCTCGAAACTCCTCGCAGAAGCGCCACAGATCATCCACACCAACTTCCAGACCGCCCTCGGAACGGTTTCTCATATTTTCCTTGGCGTAAAGGTCTGCCAAATCGTAATATGCCTGCTCCTTGTCATCCTCACTGTAAATATCCGTGGAGGTAAGGGACAGCATATCAATCAAGGGAACAATACCCCAGCAGTTCTGCAGCCATACAGGGAATGCGGAATAATACTGTGCCTGAACGCCCCATAAAATCGCACGGTGGCGAACCTCAGAAACCACAGGATTCTTGGCATTATAGGCATCATACATAATCTTGCAGATAGCCTGCTCATTCTTAAGGAAGGTAGCATCACGACCGCCGCACACCTGATAATATGCATCACGGTAAAGAGCCACGTTGTTACCGATAACCTGAGGATAATCGGTCTTGGAAATCTCCAGCCACTCCTTAAAGCACTCGGTCTCACCGTTGAAGTTTTTCATATTCTGGAAGTATGCATCCCAATCAAACTTCTCGCCGGTAGTATCCTCAATGAATTTAATAGCGTTCTTAATCTCATTGGCTGCATAATCTCTGGTCTCAGGATCCGTGTAACGAATGGGAACCGCAATCTGGAACGAAGGCAGATCAAAACGCTTTGCCTCGATTCCGTTACCCATTAAAGAACCGTCACAGGTGGTATTGCAGTTTAACATACAGATACCAACCTTGGGATAGTCATTATCAATAGCCACACCCAGTTCTGCTGCCGGCATAGGACATACGTCTCCGGGAACTCCGTATTCCTCGCAGACATCAATGTAGTGGGTTACACCGTCCTGTGCCATGGTAGAGGAGGTGTAAATGGGAGGAATCTCCGCAACCACCGCATGAAGGTTGGGGAATCCATTCATTACCTGACTCATCATGTTCTCATCCAAAAGGACGATTTTCTTACTCTTCTCAATGTCCCCGCCAATGTTCTGATCAGCCTCAAAAAGTGCCAGCATGGTGTCACACATATGCTCTACAATCAGGTCGAACTCCATATGAGCAATGCGAAGCTGGGGGCCTCTTAAGCCCTCAGTATGACGATCCAGAAAGTCCGGGGTTGCCAGATAATTTAACATCCAACGGTAACGGAAGAATCCCTTAATACACTGCTTATGCATTAAGAACTTGGTCATGGTCTTCCAGATATAAAGCCAGCGGGTGTAATCATACCAGGTGTCTTTCAATCCGCGCCACTCACGGCGGGTCTTGGTGCGTCCGCCTTTATAAAAAGTACCTAAGGCTTCACTGTTAATTGCTTTTCCCATTCTTACTCACCTCCCGCCATTTTCTTTTCGTTGTTTTCGTTAATCTCTTTAATCTCAATGCTCTCTACAAAAGCCTGTACACGGGTACGAAGCTGTCCTACACCGCTGACCACATAGGGACGGTCCATAGAAAGCACGGGCCAGTTAAACTCCCGGCGAAGAATGTGCGTATCTGCCGCACGCTCATATCCCCAGAAGTTACAGAACTTCATCTGCTGAACAATGATTCCGTCGGCATGAGCCTCTCTGGCCAGACGATCAATAATTTCCTTACGCTCACGAATCCGCTCCGTATTCATATAACGGGGACACTGACAATTCATTACGTTGTGACGACAAATCTGATACAGCACGTCCTCATTGTCATTTAAGTCAATCCGAATACGACCGGGATAGGAACCGAAGCAGAACCGGTCTCCCACTACCAGAGCTCCTGCATCCTCAATATCCTTAATGTACATGGGATCATCAATTTCGGAGCCGGCCAGAAGCACCCGGGCTCTGTATTTTTTCTTATAATCCGCATCGGGCTCACGGCTCTTAAGCTCCTCGGCAGTCTCACGCAACTTCTCCAAAATCAAATCCTTGGGACATGCGTAAGTTACCATACAAATTACCGCAAACTCATATCCTGTAATCCGTGGATTCTCCTCATTACGATAAGCACCGATTTCATTAATCAGATCGCAAATCTGATTATGAAGCTCCACAGCCTTTCGAAGGGCTGCATCGGAGGTGTCTATACTGTAAACCTCATGTACCTTATCCAGCACGCGTTTGCGAACCATACGGGTCAGATGATCCACTGCATTCTGATCGCTCTTCATAGGAACATCTACATGCTGAACAAAAAATTTCTCTTTGGGACAGACTTCCAACTTCTCAACATTCTCCAGACAGTCTGCCATCTGAGAGCAGGCCGCGGTAGAAATAATACCGTCCAAAAACTGGTATCCGCCTTCCAGGGAACGCTCCACAATGGCTCTGCAGTATTCGCAGGTCATGGACGTCATGTAGTAAGTTCCCATTTCCATGCTTCCCGTACGAGGTGCTCTTAAGAACACAGGAAACATGCCCGGCAGAGAATACACCACCTCAGGAATCTGAAAACATACGCAGCCGATAGCCTTGTCACCACGATCGCAAGCCTGGCGTACCAGCTCGTTGTTCACGTCCTGAAGGAGATTCTCAAAGTAATACAGGTGCTTTAAATCCTTCATATAATACCCCCTTTATTCATTCGCTAATACGCCCATAGACGTAAGTGCTTCCTTTGCGCCCAGCACCACCGGTGCATCATCCGGCAGGAAAAATACATTCTCGCCGTTTAAATCAAACTCCGCCAAGGATGTATCCGACGGAATGGCTGCCAGTACCGTTAAATCTCCCGTATCAATCTTATCTTTTAAACTCACATCCGGAAGACGGTTTAAAATCACGCCGACCTTTTCATACATTACAAGTTCTTTGGCAACGGAATGAATGGTGGAAATCACATCCCGTCCCTTTTTGCTGGCATCAGAGATTAGCAAAAGGTGGGTTACTTTTTCCATCACCCGACGGTTAATCTGCTCAATGCCGGCCTCGCCGTCAATGACTACATAATCAAAATTACTGGATAAAATTCCGATGACTTCCTTCAGATAAGAATTGATCTTGCAGTAGCATCCGGCTGCTTCCGGTCGTCCCACTGCAATGAAGGAAAATCCGTTTTGCTCAACTAAAGCATCAAAGATACGATATTTGGCCTCTCCTAAAAGTTCCAATGCAGAGCGGGTATCCCCCTCCTCCACAGTGGATACCACCTCTTTGCGGATGTCATCAATAGTGGTCTTAACATCCACACCTAACGCGGTGGAAAGTCCTACTGCAGGATCCGCATCAATGGCCAGAATCTTCTTATCCGGATACTGAGCCACCAGAAGCTTCACCATAACAGCAGCAAGGGAGGTCTTGCCAACGCCTCCTTTTCCGGCGACGGCAATTACCTTGGTGTCAGACATGTATTTAACTCCCCTTTCATAGTCGTTTACCCCGACATGTATCGAAAATTCCCAATTAATTAAATCTGTGAAATTTTCAACAAAGTTATTGTAACATTGTGCCTATTTTTTGTAAAACACTTACGCCCCATTTTTTATGGAAGTTTTGTGAAAATATGCTATTATCACTACGGATTATTTTATGAGGAGTCTTCTATATTATATGTCTAAGCAGGAACGAAAAATGAAACTGTCAGGAAAATTAAAAGGAATTCTCTGCGTTTTATGTGCGGGCTTTTGCTTTGCCTGCATGAGCATGTTTTTAAAACTATCGGGAGATCTTCCTGTTTTTGAAAAAAGTTTCTTCCGGAATCTGGTGGCTATTTTTTTTGCCGGAGGCATCTTAAAGAAGGATCATGTTGCCTTTACCTGGGAAAAAGAAAATACCAAGTACCTACTGGCCCGGTCCATCGGAGGTACCGCCGGCATTTTCTGTAATTTTTATGCCGTGGACCGTCTGGTCATTGCGGATGCCAATATGTTAAACAAACTGTCCCCGTTTTTTGCTATTATTTTTTCGTATTTTCTTTTAAAAGAAAAAATAAAGCCCTACCAGCTTCTGGCCGTAATCACAGCCTTCGCCGGAGCGCTTTTTATTTTAAAACCCGGATTTTCCGGTACGTCCCTGCTGTCCTTTCCTGCCTTTATCGGCATGCTAGGCGGCATGGGGGCCG
>Ga0181612_164954_pt1 | contig 18216 bp, 19 predicted proteins | sample HoacroProtozoa21_FD_119630 | JGI IMG/M metagenome (GOLD analysis project Ga0181612, IMG submission 119630) | Hoatzin crop microbial communities from Cojedes, Venezuel. Combined Assembly of Gp0051906, Gp0051904, Gp0051908
AAAAAAAATAAAATCACAAAAATCATTAAAAAAAATCATAGAAAAAATTTAAAAAAATTTTTTTATGGGTCGCCCTCTAGATTATTTTTTCCATATCTGTCAATTTTTATTAAATTTAATCTTTTAACCGAATTTTTTATATACTAATGATTAACATAAATATTTTACATATAAAAAAATTCGACATAGTGAAAATAATTATGAAATTTTGTGTTTTGATTATTTTTAAACATTTATGATTTATAATTTTATAATAAAAATTTAAAAGTTAAAATAATCATTATATTTTGAGGTGTGATAATGAAAATCGACTCTGGAGATTTTGTAATGCCTGGTGACTTTTTAAGTGTAAGTGAGCAATTTTTACCAGGTAAGGGAGCATATGAAGATGATGGTAATGTAAAATCTGCTGTTCCAGGTAATGTTTTAATCGATAAAAAGGCGAAAGAAATCTCTGTTATATCAAAATCTGGCGGTCCTAATCTATTAAAAATCGGAGATATAGTTTATGGTGAAATTAAAGACCTTCGTGGTCAAAGAGCTTTAGTAACTGTTTATTCTAAAAAAGATACAAAACGTCAGTTAGCTCTACCTTACATGGCAGCAATCCACATTTCTCAGATTACTCGAGGATACATTGATAAACTTTCCGACGCTTTTAGAATCGGTGATTTAATCGAAGCTCGTGTTGTAAAAATCATGGGAGATAATCTTGATTTAAACACTGAAGATTCTGATTGTGGTGTTGTTAAAGCTATGTGTACTAAATGCAGATCATATATGGAACCTGTTAACAATAATGAGGTTCATTGTCCTGTATGTAACCGAAACGAAAAAAGAAAACTTTCTTCAAATTATTAATAAATTTAATTATAATTGCAATTATTGTTTTTTAATTTTTATCATTGTTTATTTAATCATTTTTAATTTTTTATTATTCATTTTTTAAGTTTTATTATTATTATTTATTCAATGATTTATTTTTATTCAAGTATTTATTAACTGATCATTATTTAGGTTGTTATTATGGAAATCGAAGTTGTTAAAGATAGTAAATTAGAACTTGAGATGATTATTCATGGAGAAAATCATTCTCTCTGTAATGTTTTAAGAAAATATCTTATGGAAGATGAAGATGTTGAATATGCTGTCTATGGTATTGATCACCCTCTTACTGGTGAACCTATCATGACTATCAAAACTAAACGTAAAAAAAGACCTAGAAACTCTCTTTTAAAAGCAGCTACTCGACTTAAAGAGGAAACTGCAGAGTTCAAAGGTTTAATTGAAGATATTTAATCTTTATTTTTATTTTTTAATTTTTCTATTTTTTATTTTGTATTTTTTACTTTTTTCATTTTTTAATTCCTATTTTTCATTTTTTAGAATTTTTAATATTATCCATTTCCTTATTTTTTTTATAAATTATGTTTTATTAATTTTAATATTTAATTTAATTTTTTCAATAATTACAAATTTTGAATTATTTTGTATTTGAATAATAATGGTTAATTTTTAGTAAATTTTAACAATTTTTTGCTTATTTTTAAAATAGATTTAAATACTATGAAGTAATAAATTTTATTTATGATATGAAATTAGTTAAATTTTTTCATATCTTTTAAAATTTTCATATTTTTTAAAAAGTCATATTTTTTGACAATTTTCAAGAATTTAATTTTTATATTTGTAATATTAATATGAGGTAATTGGAGGTAGTAGATGGAATTTTGTCCAGAATGTGGGGCTATGCTTTTACCACAAGATTCAATGTTAAAATGTAAATGTGGTTATGAAAAAGATTTATCTGAGGAAAGTGCGAGTCAATATTCTGTTAATGAGAAAATAGAAGCTAAAGATGCAGTTATAGATAAAGGTGCAGATATTAACACTCTTCCTACAACTAAAGCAGAATGTCCGGAATGTGGGCATGATATGGCTGCTTGGTGGCTACGTCAAACACGTAGTGCAGATGAAGCGGAAACTCGTTTTTTCAAATGTTTAAATTGTGGCCATACTTGGAGAGAATATGATTAATTGAATTTAACTGTTCTTTCTTATTTTTTTATTTATCAAATTTATTTTTATTTATTTTATAAAATAATAATCTGTTGTGAGGATATGATTCAATACTTGCAATTTGATTCTTATTAATTGTATATATTTGTTCTAATCTGTATGAGATTAAATTAAAATGGAGATTAAAATTAAAAAAAATTATTTTTTCTTAATTTATTAGATTAAGTTTTTTATTTTAAAACTATTAGTTTTTACTTATTTGATTAAGTTTTTTGGAAATTATATTTTGTAAAAAGGAGATAAAATGTCTAATTCTAAAAAAGATAAATTAGATGATGTTTCTAATGAAAATATAGAATCTTCTACTATAGATGATTCTACATCTAATAAAAAAAGTAGATTCAATAAATCTAAATCTATCTCTGAAGTATTTGACAAATTAGATTTTGATGATACTTCTAATGATGATGCAGATGTTCAAAATGAATTGGATAATTTTGATATTGATAATTTGGATATGAGCGATGTCCAAAAAGATTCAAATCCTGTAAATAATTTGGATGATTCTGATGATACTTTGGATGAGTCTGAAATTGATGAGATAATCCCAATTCATAATGAAATCAATCAAGGTTTTGATGAATCTGATTCTTCTTTTGATGAAAATTCTATTGAAAATGGTTCTTCTATGGAATTTGCAAATAAAGAAGAAATATTTGATGAAGAATTAAACAAATCTTCTAATGAATCTGAAAAAGATTTGGAATCTATTAATGATGTAGCTAATTTCGATGAAGCAAATGAAGAATCATCTAAAATTAGCTCTGAAAATAATAATGCTGTAGAAAAGAATCATGCTGAAGATAATGATTCTGATAAACGTTTAAATATAAACTCTAATAATTCAAAAGGTCCTAATGCAGAAAAACCTAAGAAGAAATCTTCTTCTCAGGGAGTTATTATAAACTCTAATTCTAAAAAAACATCTAATAATAATTCATTTGCAGATTTTGCCTTTGATTCATCAATGGCTATTTATATTATTGGATTTGTTGTAGGTCTTTTTATTTTCATAATGGGTATCTTTTATTATAATTCTGGATCTGAAAGAGTTGTGGATAATGTTTTAGCAGGTGAAACTGCTGGTCTTGCTGTAATATTGATGATAATTGGTCTAATTATCTTAGGATTTAGTATCTTACTTTTCTTCTCTTCAAGAAATTCTTCTTCCAAAGTATTAAATACTTTTAATGATATTAAGAGTATCGATTACGATGATGTTAAAGATGATGCTTTATCTCGTGATGATTTTGACTCTTTATTCTCTAAAGTTTTAAATAAAGACAATTCTGATGATTCTGACAATGAATCTGTTGAAACTCCTGCAGATCAATCTATAGATTCATTAATATCTAACCTTAATAAAGGCATGTCTAATCCATCAGAAATTAAAATTAATCCATTTAAACAAAATAATAAATCTACAAAAGATTCTAATTCTAAAAATTCTGATTTAACTACTTTTGAAGATTCAACTGAAGATTTAAACACCTATTCTGATTCTTCTGTTGATGAAATTATTCCCGCTCATGTTGAGTCTTCCACTCAAGATAGCTCTTTTTCTAAAGAAAATAATATTCCTCAAGAGGAAATTACTAATTCTGATTCTATTTCTGACGATTCTTTAGATGTTGTTGATTATGATTCTATTTCTAATGATTTAGATATTGATTTAAAACCAACTGGTTCTGTAATTCTAAATTCTGATGAAAATTTTGAAGAAGGTATTAAAACCAAAAATAATAACCATAAGTTTGTAAAGTCTGTTGATTTATCTTCAATTATTGATGATGAACAGGAATCTTCTCTTAGAGATTTAGATTTAAACGATATGGAAGAATCAGATTTTAATAATGACATAACTGACGAAAAATCAGATAATGTTGGGGAAATATCTGCTGGAGAAGAATTAATTGATAAAAAAGAGGTTAATGAAAAAATTGACGAATCTGAAAAAGAAAATTAATTAAAGTTTTAATTATTTTTCATTTATTTTTCATTTATTTTTCATTTATTTTTTTCTTCAATTGTTAATATTTTATTTTTTTCATGTTTTTATTCTATTTATTGTTTTATTTTTTAATTTTAACATATAAAATATTATTTATTTTAATGTAACTGTATGGTGAGTATATGAATCAGTCTAATTTAAAAGATAAATATTCCAAATATGATTTTGATGATGATGAGGATTTGGATAATTTAGATGATAAATATTCCAAATATAATTTTGATGATGATGAGGATTTGGATAATTTAGATGATAAATATTCCAAATATAATTTTGATGATGATGAACCAGAAGAAATTTCTAAAAAACCTTCAAAAAGAATTACTAAAGAAGATGCTAAAACTAGAAAAGCTCGTCTTGTTGAAGGAACTTATTTTGATTCTAATTTAACAAAAAAATAATTTTTTAACATAATTTATATTTTTAAATACTTTCAAATACTTTTTTATTATTTTTATTTAATAGTTTTTTAATTAAATATCTAATATTTTTTAAATTTTTCTAATGTTTTTATATGTTTTATCTTTTTTTATCTTTACAGAATTCTATTTTATTACAGAATTCTATTTTATTACAGAATTATATTTTATTACAGAATTCTATTTTATTTTTTGCTTTAAAGCTATTTTTAATTGTTCTAACTTGTTTGTAGATTTAATTAGATGTATTTAGTTGGTTAATGTTAATTTAATTATATTTCTTTTTTCATATGTATTATTAGTTATTTGTTTCATTTTTGTTTTTGATTTTACTTGGGATAATTGTTTTTGCATTGTAAAATTTGTGGGGTATTGTAAAATTGTGTGAACTTTTAAAATAGATTTATTAATGATGAATTACTAAATTTAATTATAATCAAATAATATGTAGATATGTTCTACATTTTAAATTATAAAATTAATTTTTTGAAATTTTTTATGTTTATATTGAATTATAAATATTAAAATATGTTTAAGAGATGATTTTCAATGTTTAAAGCTGAATTAAGTAATCCAAATATCTTAAAAACCAGTTTTGATGCTATTTCTTCTATTGTTGATGAAGTACAAATACAAACTGATGGTGAAGGGTTTCGTTTAGATGCCTTAGATCGTAGTCATATTACTTTTGTTCATTTAGAATTAGAAAATAGTTTATTCGAAGAATTTGTTTGTGATGAACCTGAAAAAATCAATATTGATACTGATGAATTAATGAAAGTATTAAAACGTTCTAAAGCTAATGATCGTGTTATAATGTCATTGGATGAAGGTAATTTTATTTTAACTTTTGAAGGCGAAGCTAAAAGGACTTTTAAAATTAGGTTAATTGATATTGATTATGATTCTCCAACTCCGCCAGAATTGAAGTATCCTACTGAATTTGAAGTTCCATTTTCTCTTTTAAAGGATTCTATTCAAGATATGGATATTTTCTCTGATAAATTAACTTTGATGGTTGATTCTGAGAAATTTATGGCTTCTGCTTCTGGGGAATTTGGTGATGCAAATATTGAATATATTCATGGTGAAAAAATAGATACTGATGCTAAATCTGTCTTTTCTTTAGAAAAAATTAGAGAAATGTTAAAAGCAGATAAATTTTCCGAAGTAGCTACTATTTATCTTGGAAATGATATGCCTTTAACTCTTACTTTAAAAAGGGTTACAGGTGATGGAAAACTCAGTTTCTTGCTTGCTCCAAGAATAGAAAATGAAGAATAATTGATTTGGTTTTTTAATAAACTCGGTTTTTTATTCTATTTTTTTCTTATTTTTACTATTTTTTTTCAATATTTTATTTATTTTTTATTAATAAGTTTTACATTATTTTCTAAATTAATAATCATTTATTTTATTTAATGATTATTTGCATTATTTCTTTATTATTCATCAAATTCTGATTATTTGTGTTGTTTTAATTAGTTAATCATTAATTATTATTCGTATTATTTCATTTAATATTCTATTGACTTTAGTATGTGGGTATAATAATATTAAAAGCTGATTGTTATGGAAGGCGATTTTTTTCAAACATTACGTAAAATTCAAAAAGAGGAACGTAATAAAGGTACCTTGTCAAGAGTTGGTAATGATTTTTATAAAAAAACTTATGATTACATCAAACAACTCGAACGTTCTGTAGGAAATAATCCTTTTGCTAATGAACAACACCTTCTTTTAAAAAATTCTCAAAGAATAGCTACGGATATTTGTGAAATACGCGAAAATAAAATAACTGAAGTCGCAGTCCGTAATATCCAAAGGTCTTTTTATTTATTCAATAAGGAAAAACCACAATTTGATTTAGTTGACACTACTCCCCTTAATCTTACTAGTGAAGAGGAAACTTTATACTTTTCAATCATGGATTCTCTTAAAAACCACAGATCTAACATTTCTTTAGACAAATTTGCTGAAGAAAATCCATCCAACGCTCCTATCGTTGACTTTGAAGATGAAAACTATCACAATGAAATTACTAATGATGTAGATGAATCATTCGAACCCAAATCTAATAAAACCATTGTTGATTTAGATCTTTCTAATGAAAATAATGATTCTAATTCTCCTATTGATTCAAGTTCATCTATTTCAAATGAAACTTCATCTAATACTGATTTCTCTAAAAATCAAACAAAATACACTTCTCAAAACACACAAAACGATCCAGTTTTAGATAAACTAGACCAAATACAAAATGCTAAAATCATTACTGATGAGAAATTTGAACCTATAGAAAAACAAATTGAAAATTCTAAAGAAACTACTTCTAAAGAACCATCTAAAGACAAAATCAAATCATCTAAAGACAAATCCAAATCCTCTATTGATACTTTTAAAGACAAAATATCTCAATCTAATATGGTCGATAATTCTGATTCAGATTCCTCTTCTGAAGTTAATTTAACTAATATTTACGTTGATGATGATGAACAATTTGTTGATTTAGATAAACTAAACAACAATTATGAAGAATATTATTTCAATCAATTAAAAAGAGAAGAAGATATTTTCAACCAATTAGATTCTAATTTAAGGAAATCAAAACCTAAAAAATCAAATAATAAACCTCAAAATATCTCTAATTCCAAAACAATTTCTTCTCAAGATTCTTCCAGTTTAACTTCTCAAGGTTCTTCCAGTTCAGGTTCTAAGGATTCTAGTTTAGGTTATCAAGGTTCTTCCAGTTTAGGTTCTGAGGATTCTTCCAACTCAGATTCTTCTTTAAATCTTGAAAATAAAAGAGAAGATGTTGATAAATCAACTATTATGATTTGTGAAGATATTAATTCATTTGTTTGTATTGATGAGAAAATTTATGGTCCATTTTCAAAACAGGATGTTGTAATTCTGCCGGAAATTAATGCAAATATTCTTATTGATAATAATAAAGCTAAATTAATTAATTTATAATGTTTTTTATTTGGAAATTATTATTTGGTCTTTAATTTTTTATTTCTTCTATTTGTTGTTTGGAAGTTCTTGTTTTGAAATGATTTTTTTTATTTGCCAGTTCTTATTTTTAAGTTACAATTTTTTTAAGTTGAAAATATTGAAAAAGTTTAAATATTGTAAATTAAAAATATATTTAATGTATCTATTATTATAATAGAATATTACTTATTTTTAAAATATCTTTTTTAATTTTAGATTTTCCATTTGAATATCTATTTTTTAAAATTTGTATTTTTAAATAATTCTATGTAGATACTCTCAGGCTTATGGGAAACTTAAACGGTTCTTATCGGTTTGTTATAAATTATCCTCATGCTACTTGGAAACTTAAACGGTTCTTAGTGGTTTGTTGTAATCATTTATTATAAAATCTGTAATTACAGATTGTCAATTAAAGGTGAAATAATGAAAATTCCTAAAGAAAAAAGAACATATTGTCCGCACTGTAAAAAACATACTGTGCATGAAGTACACACAGCTAAAAGACGAAAAGCTAGTGAGTTAAAATGGGGTCAAAGACAATTCAGAAGAGTTACTGCAGGTTATAGAGGTTATCCAAGACCTTTACCAGGTGGTAACAAACCGGTTAAAAAATTAGATTTAAGGTATAAATGTAAAGAATGTGGAAAATCCCACATTAGAAAATCTTTCAGAGTAGGAAAACCTGAATTCGTATCTAATTAGGTGATTTGTATGGCTAGTAAAGGTAGAGGAAACTTTTTAAGAGTTAAATGTTTAGATTGTGATAACGAACAAATCATATTCGATCGTGCAGCTTCTGATGTAAAATGTATTATCTGTGGGAAAACTATTGTAAAATCCCGTGGAGCTAAAGCTAAAATCATGGCTCACATTGATGAAGTTTTAGATTAAACCTATAGTATTTGATAATTAATTATTTTAAAACAGCTATTTATTTATTAATCTAATAATATTGGAGCTGTTTTTTATTAATTATTTATTTTCTATTGTGAAATTAATGATTCAATTTTTTAATTGAAATCTCATTTTGTTTTGGTGTTTTAATTGGTAAGAAAAAGTCAAGAATGGCCAGATGAAGGAGAACTTATTGTAGGAACTGTTTATAAAGTTCTTAATTATGGTGCATTTGCTAAATTAGAAGAATATGAAGGTAAAGAAGCATTTATCCATATTTCTGAAGTTTCTTCTGGTTGGGTTAAAAATATCCGTGATTATGTAAGAGAAAATCAGAAAATTGTTGCTCGTGTTTTAAGAGTTAATCCTAAAAAAGGTCATGTTGATGCTTCTTTAAAAAGAATTAGGGAAGACCAAAGGACTAAAAAGATTCAGCAATGGAAAGTTGAACAGAAAGCTGAAAAATTCTTAGAATTAGCTGCTAAATCTTTAGATAAAAACCTTGATGTTGCTTATGAAGAAGTAGGTTATGAGCTTATGGATATCTTTGGAGATATCTATGGTGCTTTCGAAAGTGCTGCTGAAGAAGGAGCAAAAACTATTGCTGATGAAGGAATCAGTGAAGATTGGGCTAATGCCATAACTGAAGTTGCAGTTAAAAACATCACTCCTCCGGAAGTTCATATTACAGGATATGTTGATATTGAAAATTATCTTTCTAATGGGGTAGAAGTCATTAAGGAAGCACTTTTAGCAGCTGAATCTGATGATATAGAAGTTCAATGTGTTGGAGCTCCTCGTTATAGAATTACTGTTAAATCCTCTGATTATTTAATTGCTGAGAAAGAATTAAAAGCAGCGGCTAATCGAGCTATTGAAATAGTTGAAGAAGCTGGTGGAAGAGGAGAATTCTTACGTGAAATTGAGAATTAATTAGTGAATTAGATGAAAATGAAAATGCATAAGTGTCCTATTTGCAATATTTATACACTTGAGACTAAATGTCCTAAATGTGGTGGAGATTTAAAAGTTATTTATCCTCCTAAATTTTCAGTTGAAGATAAATACGGTAAATATCGCAGACAATTGAAAAAAGAGATGCTTAACAAATCCTAATTTATTGGTGATTTTATGAAAACAACTCAATTTAAAGTACTTGAGGAAGTTGAATTAAACAATCCTATTTTTGTTGAAGGACTTCCAGGCGTAGGCCATGTAGGAAAACTTGCTGTTGACCATATCATTGATGAATTAAATGCTACAAAATTTGTAGAAATTTACTCTCCATTATTCCCTCCACAAGTTTTTGTTGGTGAAGAAGGAATTGTTAAAGATATGATTAATGAGTTATATTATCTAAAATCAGAAAATGAAGATGAAAATGACTTTATTTTTCTTGTAGGTAATTGTCAAGCTTTATCTACTGAAGGACAATACGAGCTTTGTGGTTCTGTACTTGATTTTGTTGAAAGTTTAGGCACTAAGGAAATTTTCACTTTAGGTGGCTTAGCTACCGGACAAAATGTTGAAGGTCCTCGTGTTTTAGGTGCAGCTACTGATGAAGCACATATTGAAATGCTTAGAGAAGCAGATGTTGAAATCAGATCTGCTGATGGAGGAATTGTCGGTGCTTCCGGTTTATTCTTAGGTCTTGGCAGACTCCGTGGTATGGGTGCATCCTGTCTCATGGGTAAAACTCCAGGATACTTCATTGATGCCGAAGCTGCTGAAGAAGTTCTTAAAAAACTTTCCACTCTTGTTAACATTGAAGTCAGCACTGAAGAACTTGAAGAACGTGCTGAAGAAACTCGTCAAATGATTCAAAAAGCTCAACAAATGGAACAAGAAATGATTAACCGTGCTATGGGTCAACAACAACCTCAAGATGATCTCAGATACATTGGATAATTAATTTTATTTTTTCTTTTTATTTTTTTATTCTTTCAGTATTTTTTTATTTTTTTTAATCTTTTTTTACTATTTTAACTTTTTTTAATATTGTTTTTTTTTAATCTTCTATTCTATTTTCACGATTTTAATTTATTATCTATGATTTTTTATATTGTCTTTCCATTTTTATTATTTTAATTAATTTTTTATACTTTGTTAATTAAATATAATTAAGTAGATAATTTTTATTAAATTTAATAAACATGCTTTTCATGTTTTGTTATGATTTAGTTATAATCATAGTTTTTTAATTCTATTGTTTTATTTTAAATTAGTTAATTGGTTAGTTGATTATTTATTGAATTTAACTAAATGAGTATTTAATGATTATATCGTAATTTTATATTTCAGGAGGATATTATGCTTCAAATTGCAGTTACAGGTAAACCAAATGTGGGAAAATCTTCATTTTTTAACTCAGCTACTGCTTCAAAAGTAGAAATGGCTAATTATCCATTTACAACTATTGATGCAAATAAAGCTATTGCACATGTAATTAGAGAATGTCCATGTAAGGAATTGGACTTAACTTGTAATCCGAATAATTCTCAATGTATTGATGGAAAAAGATTGATTCCTATTGAATTGATAGATGTTGCAGGGCTTGTTCCAGGAGCGCATGAAGGTAAAGGTTTAGGAAACAAGTTTTTAGATGATCTGATGCAAGCTAAAGTTTTCATTCATGTTATTGATGCATCAGGTTCTACTGATGCTGAAGGAAATCCGGTTGATTTAGGAAGTCATGATCCTTTGGAGGATATTGAATTTTTAGAACATGAAATTGTAATGTGGATGTATGGAATCGTTAATAAAAACTGGGTAAGGCTTATCCGTAAAGTTGAAGCAGAGCATTTGGATATTTCTCGTGTTATTTTTGATCAGTTATCAGGTACTGGTATTGCAATTGAAGATATTATTGAAGCTTTAAGAACTGTCAGTCCTGATTATTCCAAATGGGAAGAAGAAGATTTAATCCAACTTGTTCGAAACATATTGAACATAGCTAAACCGAGTTTGGTAATTGCTAATAAAGCTGATTTGCCTGGTGCTCGTGAAAACATTGAAAGAATAAGAGAAAAATATCCTAATGTAATAGCAACATCTGCAGAATCTGAACTTGCACTTGTTAATGCAGCAAGATCCGGCTTAATTTCATATGTTTCAGGTGATTCTACCTTTGAAATTCTTAAAAAAGACGAACTTAATGACAATCAGATTAAAGCTTTAGAATATATCCAAAACAATATTCTCGATGTTTATGGCAGTACTGGAATTCAGAAAGCTCTTAATCAAGCTATTTTTGATTTATTGAATATGATTGTTGTATATCCTGTAAGTGATGAACATAAATTCACAGACCAAAAAGGAAATGTCTTGCCTGATGCGTTTTTAGTTCCTAAAGGTTCTAATCCTCGTGAATTCGCATATATCATTCACACAGATATCGGCGATAAATTTATGCATGCCGTTGATGCTCGCAAAAACATGAGAATTGCAAGTGATTACGAGCTATGTGATGGAGACATTATACGTATCGTTACTCATTAATCCTTTGATTTACTTTATTTTATTTTATTATTTATTATTCTGTTATTTTATTATTTTCATAAAAAAGTATTAATATTTATTTTATGGTGAAAATTATGATGCATCCACGTCCAAGTCCTATAGCAGCTTCTTTATATACTCTAAGAGACTTAAATGCTGATGTAATTATTATGCATGGTCCTCAGGGTTGTTGTTTTAGAACAGGAAGACTTCTTGAAAGTGATGGAGTTCGTGTAGTTACTACTGCTATGGCTGAAAATGAATTTATTTTAGGTGCTGGGGATAAACTAGAAGAAACCTTGAAAGAAGCTTATGAAACTTTTAATCCTAAATTAATCGGTATTGTAGGCACTTGTGCAAGTATGATTATTGGTGAAGATTTAAAAGAGCCTATTGAAAAATTAAATCTCGATACTATTGTTTTACCCGTTGAATCTCATGGCGGTTTTGGAGAAGGTGATAATACTGAAGGAGCTATTGCTGTTTTAAATGCTGCTGTTGAATATGGTGTAATTGGCCAAGAAGAAGCAGATAGACAAAATAAAATGCTTAAATTAGCTACTGAAGTCGAAAAAACTCGTGGTATGGCACAAGGAGAATACATAAAACCTAATTTTGGAGACAATAAAGAAAAAGTTGCAAAACTAATTGTCAATACAATAAAAGATGGTAAAAAAGTTGCCTTTGTCCTAAACTCTAAAAAAGAAACTTCCTATCTTTTCTCAGATATTTTAAAATGTGATTTTTCAAAACTTAAACATAATGATTTTAAAGAATCTGATATTTCTACTGAAAGCAATATCCAAAATGATGAAAATTTATTATTTATAGCTAATTTAGACGAAAATATTGGCCTTCCACGAATCAGACAACATGCTGTAAACATTACTCGGGAGTTAAAAGATGCAGGAATTCATATTGATTGTATAACTGGCGGTTTAGATGAATATCCTATAACACCTCGCCTTGCTGAAGAATTCTTAAAAGAAACTAAACCTGATTTAGTTATTGTTGTAGGAGTTCCTCATGCTCTAAAAATAGAAGATATTGATGCTGAATCAATTGCTGTAACTGATGGTCCAAGACTGGTTCAACCTTTAAGAAAATTAGGATATGATTATGTTATTGCAGAATTAGACGCTCATTCTAAAACATTAGGTGTTGATTCCATAGTTGATTCTGACTTTGGCATGATGATTCGCTCAGCTATTGATTGGGAATTAGAAAACGATAACTCTTAATTTATTATTTATTTAATATTTTTATAAGTGATTTTTATGATTACAATTATTGATTACAAAAGCGGAAACCTTAGAAGTATTTCCAACAGTTTTAAAAAAATAGGTTATGAAGCTAAGATTACCGATAATCCTTCAGATATTTCCAATGCAAAACATTTGGTTCTTCCAGGTGTCGGCGCATTCGGAACTGCTATGAAAAATATCGAACCCTTTAAAGACATTATCTATGAACACATTAATGATGGAAAACCTTTTTTAGGCATTTGTTTAGGTCTTCAGGTTTTACTATCCTCCAGTGATGAATCCCCTAACACCCAAGGATTAAATATTTTCAACGGCCATGTTGAAAAAATCCCCGAAGGTAGAAAAATCCCTCATATGGGATGGAATCAATTAAAACAAACAAAATCCTGTCCTATTTTAGATGGTGTCGATGGAGAATATTTCTACTTTGTACATTCTTATCATGCTGTATTAAATGATACTGATAACCTTTCTGCTACTTGTGATTATGGTTTTGATCTTACTGCAGCTATTTCCAAAGATAACACTTTCGCTACTCAATTTCACCCCGAAAAAAGCGGAGTTCCCGGTTTAAAAATACTTAAAAACTTTGTTGATTTAGAAATTTAATCTTATTTTTAAAATTAAAATTAATCTTGAAAAACTTTTTTTTTCAATTTGAAGGATTATATTGTTGCAGATTTATAAATTATTTGATTTAAATTGTGAGTTATATATTATTGTCTTTGGTGTAAAAATGGATATTGAAGGTTTTGTAAGAGGACAACTTAATCAAATGGATGATAAAACTCTTAAGAAGATTCTTGCAGATAGAATAAAAGAATTTAAAGATATCTCAGACGAACACTCTCTTCTAATGGCAGAAAGTGTAATTGATGAAGTTAAAACAACTTTAGAACTTGAAAACACGGATGATAAATTTTTAAAAGAAATTACTGATGTTCCTTTAGCTAATGTGGCTATGGGTGAGATGGGAGTAGGTTCAAGAGGTGCTGGAGACTTTTTTGTTCATAGAAAAATAGCTGAGATAGTATCAAGCACAAATACTCAATCTTTTGTAAGTCCTGATGCTCAAGATGATGGAGGGGTTGTTAAAGTTTCATCATGTGGTGAAGATATGTATATAACAACTGCTGTTGATGGAATTCATTCAAGACTTAGCGAATATCCTTTTTTAGGAGGATTTCATGTAACAAGAGCTACTTTGAGAGATGTTTGTGTAATGGGTGCAGATCCTGTAGCTATTTTAAGCGATCTCCATTTGGCTGATGATGGTGATGTAGGTAAATTATTTGACTTTACAGCAGGTGTCTGTGCAGTTTCTGAACTTGTTGATGTTCCTCTTGTTGCAGGAAGCACCTTACGTGTTGGTGGAGATATGGTTTTAGGAAACCGTTTAGTCAGTGCTGTCGGAAGCGTTGGTGTTTCCAAATATCCTCCAACTGCAAGAAAAGGGGCTACTGAAGGAGATATAATCCTAATGACTGAAGGTTCCGGTGGTGGGACTATCACAACCACGGCCCTTTATAACGGTTACTTTGATGTTATTTGGGATACTATGAATATAAGCTTTGTCAAAGCTTCAAAAGCATTATTCGATGCAGATTTAACAAAATACGTCCATGCCATGACTGATGTAACCAATGGTGGCCTTCGTGGTGATGCCCATGAAATATCTTCCACCACTGGCTTAGGTTTAGAATTTTCATCCGACAAAATCAACTCAACAATATCTCCAAAAGTCTTAACTATGTTAAAAGACCTCAACATCGACCCTCTTGGCGTTTCCACCGACTCTTTAATGCTTATTATTCCTCCGGAAATTGCTGATGATGTTAAAAAAGCAATTTCCAATGTTGGAGTATACATTACTGAAATCGGTAAAGTTGATAATAAAGGTTATCCAAGACTCATCAAAGAAGATGGAGCAGAAGAGAAATTAGTTCCTTTATTTAGGGAAGCTGCATACACTAAAATCAAAAAACTCGTTGGTGAAACAACTCCTGAAGATTTTGAAATCATGAAAGAAAAAGTTCAAAAAGCAGCCAATAACTCTATTAAGAAAAAAGAAAAAATTATAAATTACATTTTAGATAAAGAAAATATTTAACTATTCTTAATTTATTTTAGGTTTTATAATTCTATTTTAATTCAATCTTTTGGTGATTTAATGGTAGATGATGAAAGTATTTTTGATGTAAGCCCTGCTTTAAGAAAATTAAAAAAAGAGTATATTGCTGTTGATACTGAAGGTATGTTGAATGATACGGTCGAAAATAGTGCATATATTTATAAATTACTTAAATCTCAGGATCCTGAAAAACGTTTGCAATTCATTCATCATTTGAAAAATAATTATGAAGGAAACTTTTTCTGTCTTATGAAGGAACTTATTCATCGAGATAGTATGCTTTCTAATGAAAACAAGATTAATACTCTTAAAAAACAGTTAAATGAGGGAAAAATTACTTTAGATGAATACAAAACTCAAATGAAAAGTATTATTCGTGATTAATATTTTTTAAGTCAATGCTATTATTCTTAACTTATGATATTTTTCTTAAACATTACTAAATTTATTAACTAATCTTATTTTTTCTATTTAATATAGTTTTTTTAATCTAAAATTAATTTTACACACTACTAATCCTTAATTTTTTATATAATGAGTTATAAATTATATTTAATTAAGTTGTGGTTAGTATGTATAATTTATTGAATGATAATAAAGGAATAATGTCGTTGTTTGATAGTTTGATTGTGATATTTTTGATTTTTGTGGTTTTAATTGCATTTAATGTTATTGATAATATTGAAATTCCTTCTTTATCTTATGAAAATGAGAATTTTAAAGTAAGTCAGGATGTTATGGAGATAATGGATTCTAAAGGTAGAGGCAATGATTTTTCGATGATTGAAAAAATTTCGTATCTTATGTCGGTAAATAATAATTCTTTCAAGTCGCAAAGTGAAGCGGGTAAAATTTTAGATGAGTTTTTTGATATTTATCTTCCAGATAAGGATTATTCATTTTTAGAGATTAATCAGTTAGATTCTAAAGTTTTATCTAGTAATGGGGATGTTTTTAGTCATGAAAATGTTTCAGTAGCTATTAGAAACTATGGAAATTATTCTTATAAACTTTACATAGCTTAGGCTTTTTCTATTATCTTATATCACTTATTAAATTATATAATGCTCTATCAAACTTATGTGATTTTAAATTGCATGCTTTTTATTAATAAAATTTATATATGGGAATTTATATATATTTAATTGATTGTAATATTTACTTATTTTTTACTAATCTTATTTTTTATTCTTAGGCCCTGGTGGTGTAGTTTGGATAACACGTGGGACTGCGGATCCCATTCCCCGGGTTCAAATCCCGGCCAGGGCATTTATAATCTATTTTTTAGTTAATTCATTCAAAATTAATGATTCGACTAAATTTTATTTTCTATTTTTTATTGCTGTAACCTTTTTTTATTTATTTTATTGTGAGGAATTTTATGCTTAATGCAAATAATTATGTGACTGATGATGAAGGAATTGGGGGAGAAATAAGAAATCGCTGGGAAGATTTTTATGTAGAAGAGATTCCTGAGACAAAACCTGAAGGTGAAGGTCCTAATATATGGATTTGGATTGAAAAATTAGGAAGAACAACACTTGATGTTCTTTTAGATATTTCAAGAGATTTACACATTAGTAGAAAAAGAATGGGCTTTGCTGGAATGAAAGATAAAAATGCAATCACCAGACAATGGATTTGTATCTCTAATATGGATTCTGATGAACAATTTAAAATGGTTGAAGATTTATCCGGCACAATTAAAAACACAGAGTTTTTAAAAATCACAAGAGCTCGCAAAAAACTTAGAATGGGACAACTTAAAGGAAATAAGTTTAGAATTTTAATAAAAAATACAAATAATCTTGAAAACTTTGACAATCCATTGGAAGCTTATCAAAATGCTGCAAAAAGAGCAGAAAACATCTTGAAAACTTTAGAAAAAACAGGAGTTCCTAATTACTTTGGCTGGCAAAGATTCGGTAAACCTCGAACCAGCACTCACTTGGTTGGTGAAGCTTTAATCAGAAATGATTTAGCTGAAGCAGTTAGGCGTTATATTGGCAATCCTTCTCCTGATGAATCTGAAGAATCTCAATATGCAAGACGTTTATATGATGAAGGTAAACTCGAAGAATCTTTAGAAGCTATGCATGGCGGTATGAGATATGAAAAAATGATGCTTCGCGAACTCATCAAAGACAAGAAAAAAGCAATCAAAAAAATAGCAGAAGAAAACAACTGCTCTATTGATGAAATTGATAAAACTACCATTGTTTTATCCGATAAATCCTATAAAAATGCTATTCATGCACTTCCAAAACCATTGCAACGTATGTTTGTTCATGCTTACCAATCCTATCTTTTTAACGAAGCTGTAAGCGAAAGAATAGCTATGGGAATGGATAAATATATTGAAGGAGATATTCTTATTGATAAAGAAGAGCATATTGTAAGAGACAAAACTCCCGAAGAATTTCAACACCTTATCGACACATTTAAAGTCAACCAAACCGCCCCTCTCTATGGTACCAAAGTCCCTTTTGCAGGAGGCGATGTAGGTTTAATGGAAGAGAAAATCTTAACCAAATACAATCTCACCAAAGCAGATTTTGAATGTCCTAAAATGCCTCGTTTAGGAAGTCATGGTCTAAGACGAGCTGTTCGTTTTCAAGTTTGGGACACAAGTGCAATAGCTACTGAAGATGGTGTTTTAACCGAATTTTCTATAGATAAAGGTTCTTATGCTACTTCTGTCCTTCGTGAAGTCATGAAAAAAGATGTTATTTGATTTTATTTAATTTTTTAATTCCACTTTATTTAATTTTTTAATTCTAGTTTATTTAATTTTTTAATCCAACTTTATTTAATTTTCTATATCTAAATATTTTTTTAAATTCCTTATTTCTTTTATAAAAAGTTTTTGTATTAACTTTAAATAAATTAAAAATTATACTATAATTGTTTATAATTATT
>Ga0181612_110651_pt1 | contig 18214 bp, 9 predicted proteins | sample HoacroProtozoa21_FD_119630 | JGI IMG/M metagenome (GOLD analysis project Ga0181612, IMG submission 119630) | Hoatzin crop microbial communities from Cojedes, Venezuel. Combined Assembly of Gp0051906, Gp0051904, Gp0051908
GGGGGGGGAGGGGGGGGCTTTTTTGCTTTTCCTCTTTTTTTCCTTCCCTTCTGGATGCAGAGCCTGTGTTTTGATGCAGAGCCTGTGGATGCCACAGTCTGGTAAGGAGATGACACGCCAGTCTCTGGTCCCTTCTGCCCCTTGAGCTGGGGGCAGGGGCCGGGGGGCAGTGACGGTTCCCCTCCTTGGGCAGAGCCGGGGGGGTGTCTCTTCCTCTAACTGAGCAGCAGCAGCAGCAGCATCGGCCATGGACAAGCTGCCCCCCTCCATGCGCAAGAGGCTCTACAGCCTGCCCCAGCAGATAGGACCCAAGGCGTCGATCATGGATGAGGAGGAAGACAGCGACAAGGACACCCGGAGGAAGAGCATCCGGCTGAAGCCACTGCCTTCGCCCTCTGCAGGGAGCACCCGGGCCCTCGGGGGAGACCCCGGCAGAGGGGGGGACGCCGGCCTCCTGGAGACGGAGGCGGGCAGCAAGGGCGCCAAGACCAGCACCAACGGGGACTGCCGCCGCTTCAAAGGGAGCCTGTCCTCGCTGACCAGCAGGCACCTCCATGACGCGGCCGAGGAGAGGAGACTGATCGGCGGGGAAGGGGAGCCGGCCTCCCCCAGTGAGGACAAGAGCCCCCTCGGCAGTGGGGAGCTGGAGCAGGGACTGCCAGCGCCCCCCCCACCAGCATCCCCGCCGGACCCCCAGCAGCAGTCCCCCCGGGCTTGCTCCTCTACCTCCATCAAAGTGGAAGGAGGTGGAGGGTGCGACCAGATCACCCCAGATGAGGAGCAGAGGCTGGGCCAAGCCGGTTTCATGCAGAGGCAGTTCGGGGCCATGCTCCAGCCAGGCGTCAACAAATTCTCCTTGAGGATGTTTGGCAGCCAGAAGGCCGTGGAGAGGGAGCAGGAAAGGGTTAAGTCTGCCGGGTTCTGGATCATCCATCCCTACAGCGACTTCAGGTACAATACCCCCCTCCTGGCCCACTCAAAAGTAGCTGGCCTGCCCCTTCCCCTACCATGTCCAGCTCAGACCTCTCCACACAGCGCACACACCCAGACAGAACTTTCCTGGCTAATTTGCTAGTCAGAGGAGCTGGAGGACACATCCGAGATCTGCTCCAGTCAAACAATCTGCAGGTTTCATTTATATTTAAGCTTAATTTTAGTGTCCCCACACCATTATTAATTTTAAATTAGGTTTTTAAACCAACAACTGTCTTTCGCTTTGGCTTTTTATAAGGGAAAGCCTCCCCATAAGTTCAGTGTAAATGGGGAAAAATATTCCCACCTGATGCACAACTCTAGGCTAAACGTGTGGTGCCTGCTGCTTAACTAGTCCTACATCTCCAGTTCAGAATGTATGATCTGCCTGTTTAATGTTTCAGTTGCCATTTGCGTACCTCAAAGTCCTCTCCCTTCTCCTTCCCCAAGAGTTAGGGAAGGATGTTGCTACTGTTGCTGTTCTGTAGGGCTTCTTACTGCAGCATCGGCAATTGGTATGTGCAGCAGATAGCAACCTTCATTGAGAAGGAACTTAACACCTTCAGAGTCTTGCAGAGAAAGATTTTCTCTTTTGCATCTGCAAATCCTTATTTGCAAAATTAATTTGGATAGGGAATAGTTAACATTGTCTTCATGAAAGTAATGGCTTTCTTTCACTCAGACAGCAACATTTCCATGAAGGTTAATAAGGAAATTAGCTTGTAAACCCTAGAGCCAATTTTTTGTATAGTTCTGTGTAGCAGAGGGGTTGTGTTTGGATATTTCTGAGTAAAGTGTTGTTTACTGCACAGGTGAATTGTCCTCTGCAATATGTATGTAAAGTACTGCAATCAATAATTAATTACTTAGTGCAATCAATGGCTAAGGTTTATTGCTTCAACTTTAATTACAACTGGCTTACATCTCACATTTAAAAGCATACAGTAGAAGAACATTGTTCAAACACGTATTGATCAGACTACATGATTTTACTGAATTCTTGGACTTTTCAAGAAACCTTGCATTATTCCCTAAAATACAATTAGCAAGATAATTGCAGGAAGGAGTTCCAGGGTGGATTTGGGTGCCCAAAGACAGAAATGACAGAAACCTCTCGACGCTGCCTTTTAGGAATTTTGCAAGCAGTCCACACACTTAGAAGATTCAGCACTGGCACTGAACAGATTCCTTGATATCTGCTTAGATTAACAAATGTTATTAGAAGGCTACGTGAATTGGAAGACTGCACTGTTGTTTAAATTCAGTGCATTGAAGTGTCCCAAGTGCACAGCTGACCGAGCATAGGAAGGTTTTCAGTAGCTACATCATGATACATAGTGCTGGCAGGTACAATCTTATTCAAACTGAGAGTGGAAAGAGTATAAAATTGCCTCCTAGTTGTGACTGATCAAGTAACACCTCACAAACACAGTGAAATGTGAGAGTGATTAGCTTTAAAAAGATCAAAACCTATTTCATACTCCTGGCTAGACATCTTTGTAGTATTTGCCACAAGTCTGGAGTTAAAAACTAGCTACTGTGCTTTCTTGGGTTATTCTAGCAAGGTGTTGTCTGTGTGTCGCACCTTTAAGGAATTTTGGATTTAGTTTATGGACTGTATTTGGAGTAGCATTCAGTTTGCATATCTTTTATGTACCTGTATAGTGGATTTATTTCCTTCCATATTTGTGACTACATTTTCAGCATAGAATTAGACTGGCAAACTTGAGTGAAAGGACTGTAGCAGTAGCTGAGGTAACCACCTTGCCCAATGTGAAATGGTCCTAAGAGTTTATTTTTTTAAGATTCCTAGTGAACCAGTGCTTATTGCTTAATAATTCATTACTGCCATCCACAGTAAACTATGAGTTGAAGTTTTTATTTCTGAGGTACTTGGCTGTAGGGCCACTCATAGCCTTACACAAAGGAATGAAATATGCCAGCAAACTTAGATTCTCCCAAGCCAGATGATCACACGGAGTCTGCTAATACTCAGATGTTCATATGCATGCAGATATATGTGAATGCATGTGTGACTCGTTAGTACTAATAATAAGATCCTCCCTGACTGTAGCTTTGCATTTGTGCAGAGGAAGCACAGGGAGTTGGATATCTGTACCCTGGTGCAAGACACTCTCTGCTTGGTGTCAGGTTCCAGGTAGGCTGGTATCTTGCCACTTTCTTCTAAATTGATGCTAGAAGCCTAGCACACAAATAGGTGCTTTCTTCCTACTATTATATATCAACATCAGATGGGGCAGTGGTACTGATTGTACAGAGAGACATGTGAAGAGGCCAGAGGAGTTGGATGCACTACTGTATGGTCAGTATGTCTGTTTTCTGGGGAGCTTTGTTCACCCCTCTTTCTTGGTCACTTGCACCGTATCTGTTTGAATATGACTGCCACTTAGAGAAAACGCGTGGGCTTCCATGAAAAACAACCAATGAACAATGGCTTCCTTGATGGAGAAGAGTGGGAGCTTTCCCGGATTCTGTGTGGGTTTTGATTTCCCTCCTTCTCTGAATGCTACTAAAGCATCTGTCTTGGAAACAACTCATATGAATACGAATAACATTTTTTGACCTCTGAAATGCAGCAGATTGCACCAAAGAGCAGATATTATCAAAATGTTTGCAAGAGCTATATCCTTGACCCAAAGGACTCTCTTTTCTGCTTTGCAAATTATGCAGTGCAATGCATGATTGTTCCTTGTTATAAATGGGTGCAGATTCTGGAGCATTAGCATCTTGTAAGAAGTATGAGCCTCCATTATCCTGCACTTTGCTGTCACCAAAGCTGTGCAGCAGCATTTGGTGCACAAGTTTCAAGTTAATAAATTTTTAGACCCAGATCTTGTTTTCGGTCTTTTTGGAGAAACCAGATTCACCTCTGAGAGTGTGGTGCATCTCCAGGCATTTCGGTAGAGCCCCAGACCTCATGACTCCTGTCTTGGTACAGCTTGAGATGTGAAGTGTTGAATGAAACACTCCAGCCTTATTTACCGGAGCTTGATTCTGCTGCAAAATGACATTGGTGTAATTCCTCTGACTTCATGGAGTTGCTTCTCCTTTGCACTGCATGAAAGGAGTTCCTGTTTTAGAATAGAACAGAGGCTTTCATCATAGTCTCATTAAATTATCATTTTAGCATCTAATATGGCTAATTCCAGTAGCAAATCTATGACCCTTCAAGAGTAAAGCGAATTAGTATAGATCAAGGCTCTGCTGAGTTCTGCTTTTAGTCCATTGTGAGGGGAAAAGACACCAAATGACCTTTACAAAAACCAAACTCTGTGCCCCTGAGTAGTCATGACTAATGCAGTGGACTAGTTCTAGAAGCACTTCAAAGGTGTCTTAGCAATTTGTAGTGGAAATAAGAATACTGCTTCCTATTCTGAAGTGCAGATGTATGTGCTGGCAGCTTGACTTTATTTGCATCTGTGGTTGATCACACATCAGTGCAGAGTCAAACTGTATTTCCTAGATCAAGATTTATCTGTGACTTTGAAAGCTTTTTCTGTGGGTAGATAGAATTGTAATTTAGTGCTTAGAGGAAGCATTGATCCACTAGAATTGGTTTAATAAAAAAATTCCAGACAAACAATGACCTATCTAGTTTTTAGCTGACTGAAGCATATTGGTTGTAGCTTCTATCCAGAATTGCTTGCAAAAAAGTATAGCATGCTGCTATTAGAAAGGCCTGAGAACAGATACACTATCTGAAGGCCCAAAATAGTCCAAACAGTGGATGTAAATAGAACTGCACATTATTCACTACCCAGTAATCTATTAACTTCTTCACACAAAAGAGAAGCTACTGCCTTCTTGAAAACAGTGAAAAATGTTCCACTCAGTAACAGTCCCAACTTCGGATTTTAGATTTCTTCTGTTCACTGTTCTCCCTTACTTGTAATACATGTCTGCAAACAGATCCGTGTTTTCATTTGCTTCCTCTGCCAGAGACCCCTGTCTGCTTGGGAACCTGGGGAGATTCTGTGGCACCAAAAGAAATAGATGCTCAGGTGCGATGTATAAGGTAGGGGAATTCCTGAAGAACAAAATCGTTTGCTCCCCTTCATGCTGCTCCAGATCTCTAAGCAGTATCATTCAGACAGCCTTCTTGTGGGGAATCAGTGGGATTTACTAATTATAGTACTAAATACTGAACCCAATAGCACTAGTGGGATTGAGCAAAAATTGGAATGATGTGTGTTCACGTTTTCCACTCTCCTGAGTAGAACTGATTTTCAGAGTGCCTCATGGAGTGCTGCTGTGTCTGTGGAGACTGTTTTCATTTGTAAGCTTTTCACTATTTTGTTAGAAGGGTGAATAATTTGTGAAGCATACAGCACTGTTCACTGTGGCAGTTCACTTATGTGGGTGTTGCTCTCCCTGCTCTCAGACAATAACGCCTTTTTCTTTACCTGCTGCCCAGAATGCTGCTTCTTGTGCTGGCCTTGCTTCATGCCTATCCACATTCAGAGGCTACCCACGATGGCAAACTCTGGTCTTGTGACTTGCCCACTGCTCATAGCAAAGTAAAATGAAAGCTGGCCATTGTGTAAGCCTTATGTACAGCAAATTGAAATCCTGGTTCAGTGAAACCTCTGCTTAGAAGGAAAGGTCAGAGAAACAGTTGCATTAGTAGCAGAAACTATGTCATTAGAAACAAACACAAAGTGCAGTCAGGTTTATTGCTAGGCAGCTCACTGACTTGGGTATCTTCTTTTCTTGTTAGTGCTGATGGCAGTTGCCTCAAAATAGTGTGGGGACACTGCTAGCTGAGGAAAGGAAGATGCTTTCCTGAATCCAGATCCTGTTGTCTTTACTGCAGACAGCTTTCCTGCCAATTCCCAGGGCAGTTTTGCTGGAGCAGAATGACAAGATCCAAACAGCAATAATATGAGGGATAATCCAGACCCCGCTGAACAGCATGGATTGGACTTCTGTTGTCTTCAGTGGACTGTGAATCAGGCTGCAGGAGAAGAAACATGGTTTTGTGACCATGAACTGAGGGGACCAAACTATTGTGGCCAGACTTACCATGTCCATAGGCGAGTCATCACATGCTTCATGCCCTAGTTCACATGTCATGAGGTGGTGGTTAAAAAATCCCATGCTAGACAATCAGTGTGGGGATATAGTTTTTTTGTATGAGACGTGTTTGGATGCTACAAAAGGCAGCGTTTGAAAACAGGAAGGCCTCAGTAAATGAAACACTTCAGTGTATCACTGTAGTATGTTTTAAGACTATAGCCATATAGTACTATGGTAGTTTCATATATGTTCACATAGAGAAAATGAGATGAAAAAGTATAAATACGTACTAAAGCAAGCACTGAGATTTAAGGAAGTAATATGGTAAGATTTTCTGCATAAACTTAATTCAGGCCCTTCGTACAAATCTCTGCCAATAGATGAACACATTATCTCTTCCTCAGAAGCCCGTGCCTCATTCAGTGCACACAGAGATGGTTCCTTTGTGAAAAACTTGGACGTTTTCTCCATCTCTCCTTGAAAGATAGCATACTGTATTTATTATATCTTATTCAGATCCTATTCTGAAAAAAAACAGGTTAGTTTCCTCTTGGCCTTTTGTTTTTATTTGGCACTTATAAAATATTCAACTATAATAGCAATAAATGTTCTTTTTGCTTCCTGACGTCTTGGCTAGGAAACTGGTACTGTCATCCCCAGTTTATAGTGAGGTGGCAGAGACTCATGGAGATTAAGGTCAAAAACATTCGTTAACTTGGTGTAGTCAATTTGAGGATCTGTTTTGCAGAGTACGTAGCATTACACAGCATACTTCGTGTTCAGAGCTCTGTCTCTGTGGGTGCTTAGTAAGGAATCAGACATTGCTGTGACCCAGAAGACAAGGGCACGAACGTAATGACTACCTGTTTTTTGAGTAATGGGTGCTTTAAGAGGATTGAGACATCCTGATTTGGACCATTTCTTAGACTAGCTTGGTGAGCAACCAGACTGAGAAAAAGGCATGCCGATCCCACCCACCCTCTTCATAAGCCTCTGATGTTTGTTAGTCTATCTGTTGTTATAGCAAAAAAGAAAAAAACTCATAGCTGTAAACAATTACATAGTGTTCTTTTTAATCATCACCTAAGAATATTATTCTAATTACAGTTTTGGATTGAGCAATTTGCCTAACACCTCTGCAGGAACTTTTTGGCAGAGACAGAATCTCTGGGGCACCACTCATCTGCCCTAGCCATCACATCATTCTGCAGTTCCTTATCTCTTTTATTGCAAACCTTCCAGATTGTGCAAGAAACAAGTTCCTATAGAAAATCTCTTTCCTGCACACATCTGCCTGAAGCATTTCCTCTCATCTTGAATGAAGCATGAATTCGATGGGAAGAACTGTTTTGAATCATGTAATGACTGTAGCATAATACATATGTACAGCTAACCTCTGTTCTGCTATTTCATAACCCAAGCTTTTGACTTTGCAGTCTAATTTTTAATACAGTGTTTTTGTAGAGTTGTTAGTTAAGGTTTTAAAAAAATCAGTCCCTATCTTTATCCTGATATCTCTGGATTCATTAGCAGGTACAGATCTTTTCAAGGATATGCTGCACTGCCCTCTGCTCAGAATTAAGAAATGGCCATAGTGGGTAGTTACAGCAAAGGAACGATAATACATCAGATTCTTGGGTTACTCTCCAGGCTTTGAAGAAAAATATACTCTGCTCATTACTCTGCTTGTTTTCTCCCCAGTACCTAAGCATGATGCCTTCTGCCCCACTCTCTCCAAACTGTTGTTTTCCCCATCCATCACTTCAATTTGTGTTTCTTATCCCACCAGTCCCATCTCCATTTTCTAGGCTTCTTGTGGCAGGTTTCTTGTCCAGCCAGTCGTAGCTCCCAATACTCAGCTATCCATCTGATCACGGTTTTCCACCTCATCTTAGTTCTTCGTAATGCCTCTCCTCCCCTCCCCCCCTCCCCCCCGCCATGTTCTAGTTGCAGTATGTCATGCTTGGCACTTTAGTCAGTCCAGTTCCCTCCCTTTCCAGTCTCCATCTGTATCCTTCAGGTTGTTTCCTGGATGGGTCTCCCCAAATTAGTTTCCTGTCCTTCTATATGTTCTTAGTTGATATCGTCTCTCTGACTCTTCAAACAATCTCAGTTTTCTCAGTCCCTGCTTTCCTTCGTGATATAAGAATGGATCATTTTGCCTAGTAATTTAAAACCCTTCCACATTATCCCTCTTTCCATCCTTGGACACTGCCAGCCCAGCAATGTTTAGACAAACTCTGCCCATCTTTTATTTTTTAAACTTGAAATATCTCAGTCCTTGGAGCCAAGCATTTCAAATGATGAATTTTCATGGAAGCACAATCTCCACTGCATTAGTGTGAAACAGATTTTATTTGAGGTATAAACATGTTTTCTGAAGGTGTTTATTGTTAGACACACATAGAATCAGCATAGGACTTTTCGGTGCTATTGTAAGCAGGTAAACTTGAGTTTTTAATACAGTGTTATTCTGCTTAGGTAACTGTGCTAGTGCTTTCTGTGCACTCAGTTTTTTCTGCTGTAGAGTCACTGCTGCTGCACTGGAAATCCATTTATTATACAGATAAAAGAGTGATCTTTGTCTGGAGATAACATAGTGTCATTTTAGCTTGAAACCCTTGAAATTTGTCTTTGTTTCTGATGGGTTATGAGCATCTCATTAGCAAGCCCATGAATCCCTCAGTTTTCTCTTGAAACTAACTATCTGAGCTCTCATCTCTGCCAGAGCATAGATTTCTTCCTTTCCCTTATTTTTGAAAGCTGTGTTGGTGCCAAGGCAGTTATAGGTCAATTGAGTTATTGTTGATTCTAATTGGCACTCTAACAAGCTATTAAATCAATTTACCTACAGATGAATGTCACTCAAAAAAAAAAGGTGCGAACTCCTTTTTTGTCTTTGAGAACTTCAAAAAAACCTATTTCCACTGATGAGTATGAGGGAAAGGCCAGCCCGCAGGGAAGTGGCTAGTAAGAGCACAAGGTTTCACCCCTAAATGTTTATGCCACGAGGTCTATGGCTGAACAAGGTCCAGGCTGTTCCTGTGTGCAGAGGGATGAGACTATTTCCAGAACTTAAGGCCAAGAGGAATAATAAAGAAAATGACCAAGTGGGACAAATGCTCTTCTGTCCCTTCAGAGGGGATGGGTTTATGTCCCTGTGGAGAGACCTATGTCCTCTTCTCCTCCTGTATTGATTCTCAGTGTCCCACATGCGTTCCTGTGATTGCTGATGCAGGTGTGGTAGGCACAACCATCTTTCAAATCAGGCAGCACCTGGCTGGTGACATCACTACCTTTTTGGTGTCCAGTGACCTATAACTTGAAGAGATTTACTTGCCCTGTGTTGCAGAAGAGTCAGATTTATTATGGTGAATAGAGTTGATTTAAGTTCTGTTCTGAGACATTTAGAAAACATCTTCTTTTGGCAGCGATACAGTGCTCATTCCCACATTATCTCAGCATTTCTTAGTGAGATGGTTATAAAACAGTGGCTTTTCAGCCTACAGGTCAGGACAAGGTTTCTTGACCAAGTGGCACTGCATGTTCTTCCTGCAGGCTCCAAATCAAAGCTGCTTTATATATGACAAGCAGTCAGAATTGCTCAGGTGTTCTTTCTTATGTGGGACATTTTTTAGGTGAAGCACAAGGCAGATGAGAACACAGCTTGGCTCTGTGCAGCTCTACAGTGCTGACAGCACTAAACCCAGGGTTTTGTCAGCAGACAAAGCAGTTAGGACTCCAAAAACACAGAATGGAGAGCATATGTGTGCTGGGCTAACAAGGTGCTATTATGGAGACCTTTTTCTGCCCCTTTTCCGTATTGAATGGTTTGCTACCTGGGAAGTCCCTTGACGAATTGAAATTATTCATTCCATGCAGTATATTCACAGTGGCTGACATCAAATATGGTCACTCCATGCCTAGTATTAGCACCAGACTAGTGAAACCAGGCTGTTAACTCCTGAAGAGACACTGCCTGCAGCAGGGGAAGACAGTGCCTGTAAGCGCAAAGCAGATGAGCATCCAAAGGGGAATTCCAAGGTCAGCTTGAGGGCCCACCACTTGGCCATTATAGGGGCACGATTGCTTCCCCAGTGATGTGCAAAAGCTAATCTTATTTGTGGTGACTCGTCCAAATGTGTTAATTAAGGATTTAAATCTCTGCCTCTTTGGATGGAGAGGTTGTCTGTGTTTATGCATCTATTGTTAAAGAGCTTAGAGGCAGGAGAAGTGCTGCAGGTTGCCAGCTGACTCTAGTTAGCAGCTGAAATTCCTTTTTTTTTTTTCTTCTCACAGCTATGCTCAGGGTTCTTGTGACTGCTGGGAAATCAGTAGTTGTACACTGAGTAAATCCTCATCCCTGTACACAGCTTCAATGAGACTGTATGCAGGGGAACTCTGATGGCATTCAGTTGTCCTGGTCAGAGCTGCTGAGTGCTGCTACAGTCTGGTGCTCAGTTCCACCTTCTGCATGTTTGGGGGAAGGAAAACCCAGTGAAGTGCATTTAGATTTGCCTGGATGTGGGAAAGAAATGTTTTGCAAAGTTATCAGCGCTCTGAAGCTTGTGGGGCAGATAACAGCCGCATTCCAAAGACGCGGGGACTCCACGTTCGTAAGTCCCTTCCAGCCGTTTCTTCACACATGATTTCAGGGCAAGGTGCTAACTCATCACAGCACTAACATTGCTACCCAGTGCAATGTCTCATCCGCAAAGAGTTGTGTGTGCGCGTGTGTTTGTGCGTGTCCCTGGGGGATGGGAGGAAGTGAAGGCCCCTAATTATCCAACCCTGCTCTGTGTGTTCTCTCACCTGTCCCCCTTTGTGACTAGGCTGGATGGATGGCGCAGAGCACAGGGGTGTGGGCTGAGTGAGCACAGTGACATCTTGGCTCTCTGCAGAGAACCAGAAGTTGCATTAGGCATAGTGAAGCAGTGCAAAGGTGACGTTTACTGGCAGTGTCGGTGTTTGGACTAGCTCTCCCAACAGTCAAAATGATAACAGAAATGATAATGATGACTGACTCTATGCAGCTTTTTTAACAATATCAAACCTGCTTTCATTAAGCACAAATTCTTGATGCTTGATCTTTTCCCCTTTGCTTTAATGTACTAATGTGTGCAGAAGTTCTATTTCTATTAATAACAAGAGGAATATTTTTTTCCATCTCTGGTTTTATGTGAATTGTGGGGAGGGCAGGAGAAAGGACCAGTCTAGACGACAGATCATGGTCTGTTCTCCTTGATACCTGTCCAAACCATTTGTATCTTTCTTCTATGCTCATTTAGCTGCAGATACACTTTGAATCATAAGCAATATATAATGGATAGAAGGACAAACTGGAAGGCGGGTCAGACATCTGGTTTTGATCCTGTGAGCCATCCTCAACAAAATACTCTGTGCCTTGATTTCTCCAACTTTGAAAAAAGGGTGGGGTGACTGCCGGGGACCATGGAAGATACTAGAGAACTCTAAAATATTTTAGCGTAATAGAAGATACCAGAGCAGATGTCAGCAAGGGTGTGGTTAATATCTACAAAGCAGTTTCATGAGAATTTCTGCATGATTATCCTGTTCTGTGTACTGCTGTAGATTTGGTTACATTTCTTGTCCGTCTTTTGTTAGGACCACAAAAATGCGTAGATCCATGTACTGTTAGGTGGTTTCTGAATAATTGGTTCCTTTGTCTTAATAAGGAAACTGGTTACCAACACCTGTACAGTTCCATGTATGGTGCTATATTGTGTGGCACATTTAGAACTAGGATGGAATAAGATAGAGAAAAAGCCTTGGACAGCAAGGAAGACAAGATGAATTTTACCTTTTGTGTCCATAAATGAGAATTGTGCAGCCCCAGCATGGGGCGTGGAGATGCTCTATAAAAAAATGTTCCATCTTTTCCTCACCGGCCATGTGTATTGCAAGATGTGCTACCCTTTTTCTTTGGGAATATGCGACTTCTTGACTCCTGGATAAAAGGTCTGGCACAGGAGCTGGCAAGATGTATGCCATTTTCTGTGGTGTGGCAGCTTTAGAAAACATCCTCTAAGCTCACTGACTGCTGAATCTTGTGCATAATCTGTTGTGACCCTTGGCTTTAGTGCAAACACAAGTGTGCTTCAGATCCTGCCAGCCATGGTTAAGGTGGTATGCTGTAGTGAGAGAGCAACTAGGCTTGTTCCACAGTTGGGAACTGGAACAAATGCTTGGGTTGAAGATATACTTAAATCAAACTCCAGATTTGGCAATGACTGGTGGCTCAACCCGGAGTGCATTTGGAAATTTTCTGGTCCTCAGTTTTCCAAAACACCACATGTAAAGTTACATTCTCTGGAGCTTCTCTCAGTGTATTCCTGTTATGACTGTGCTCCTCTGGTGTCTCTTTGCACCACAGGCGCTTCTCTCTCATCTACTCCTGATCCATCACCCCCATGGGGTGAATTCCTCTGGCTTCTTGTTGTCTGCGTCCAGTGATCAGAAATTGGGCCAAAGTATAGAATTCCAAACAAGGGCAGCTCTGCTGCTAGTGCGCTCCTTTTGCAGCACGAACAAGAGTTTAGGCTAACAGTGGCAGAGGTGGGTATGGCCTAGGGCTCCTGCTTTTGAATAGAGGATCTGGAAGCCTCATCTGTAAGTAAATTCACACAGCAAAGTCTGCACTGCAGACAAAAAAAGATTTGCCTTGACATCATCTTGCCCTGCTCTGAGATCTACAGTCATTCAGGAGAGCAATTCACAGCTCCCAGCCTCTCTAGCTCAGTAGAATTAAGGCTAAGCTTCATCATGAGCTAATGCAAGCTGTTCCCACCCCAAATAATTGGCTGCTGGATGGCTTTGTGTCTGTCTAAGCATTACTGCATGTGGGTGGATGTGTTATGTGTGTGTGAATGAGTCTGCTTTGGAAATTAATACATAACATTGGGGGTGCATCTCATAATACAGTACCTCATGAGTGATGTGGATGTGAGAAGCGTAAAACAGGGCTGAGCGTGTCAAACATCTGTACGAAGATCACTCTCCCTGGTACCACAGGATGGTGATTCCCATGTACAGACCACCACTACCTCTTTTTTGCTCTTCCTCCTACCCTGAAACACCTCAGATGTCTTTCCAGTCCTCTGTTTCCCATAGCCAAAATTTAAAAGCAGGAAAAAAAAAAAGCAGTGAAATTTCTCAAAAGCTGAGTCCCCCAGTCAGCACAACCCTCTTTGCAGGGCAGAGCACCCCGTGGTGAATAGGAAATGACAGAGGTGTTGGCTTGTCCATAGAGATGAAAGACAATGCCTATCCATGAGCATAGGTGTTGGAGACATTGATGTATAGAAGTCATGTGTGACTTGGGGAGTTCGGAGATGTAACCCCTCTGGGACTTGGCAGCTGTTATAGGGTATTATTTTCACAAGGCTGAGCTGTTTTTAAACACTTCTTCTAGTGTAATCATCGCACACACGTTTTCTCAGTAAGGGCAGGCCATCAGCATTTCTTTCCAGTCTTCTTAGATAAGATGTAGAGAGACAAGCTGTGAAAGAGCTGAACAAGATGCCTTGACGTTAGTCATTCGCATTTCCTCAGCATGGCCCACGAAGAAGCCTTAGGCCTTGCTTTCTGTACACATCCTTGTGGCTGAGTTTTTTTCAGGGAAAGAGCACCTCTTTCAAGTAAGGACAGGTATGTGGAAACTTGTGCCTGCCCCAAACTTGGATACTAAGATCTGCAGTCCAGTTAGGGAAAAAGACATCTGGCTGGCTATACCTCCAGCTGTAGTGGTTCAAGGTGGAGCATAACTTTCCTACAGCTGGTCACACCTCTTCGAAAACTTGCTTTTCAAAGGAAAATATGTATGGTCCTGGTTAGCTCAGAAAGTGAAAGGGAGGATATTCCAAATAAAGTAGTGTTGTACTAATATAAACTAGCCTGATCATTCAAAATCCATGGCTGTTGACAGAGCAGACTACTAGCCTTTATAGCCAGCCACATAGCACTGAGACTAATTTTAGTACGGTTTAAATGATGTGCTTCAGCTTAATTCATACCCTGCCCTGAGGCAGCAGTTGTATGTTGTTCTGCTGTGAACCGTGTAACTGCTGCATTTCACCTCAGCATTAGCCTTGCTACAGTGTTGGGTAAAATTATTTCTCCACACACTAGGGTTCTTGTGGGTGCAGAAGGATAGATCATCACTTCTTTGAAATTATCTTTTATCCGTAGATGTATGGAGCCGAATTTCTTAGCAAGAATCCATTGCAGCTAGTGGGGATGACAATGGGAATCAGTTTTACTCCTTGGAGCTACTTCTGGCCTGTCTCTTGTATACGTACTTCTGAGGCACATGTGGGCACTGTGTCTAGCACTGTCTAAGACCTGCTAATACAGTGCTACAGTGAGAGATTCCAGATTATATTCACATTTTGATGTTTGTGGAAAGGATCTTCAAAGCAGGATTTAGCGAGGCTAGCTTTCTGTTGCTACAGTGGAAGTATTTTAGAGCGCTGAATTTTCTGCTCTTCACCCACAACATAGCTATTTCTGATTCAACAATGTCTTTCATAAGGGAGATCCCTAATTTACAATCTGGAATATCTAATGGGCTAAAATGTTTTTGGATATACTTGAGGGAAGAGCTAATCTGCTATCTGCTTTTCCTGGACTCCAGTGAAGGACCTTCTGCTCTTCCCCACTGAAACCAGGAAGTGCTGAGGGTGTTGGCTCGAGTGGCTTGCAGAGCTTTCTTCCAGGTACCCTCATCACTGAACCATCTTTATACTTCTCTTTCTCAGCCTTCCTGTGAGCTATTGAGTGCCAGCCAGTTGGACTGAGTCATATCACATATATTTCTGGTGGGATGAATTTGAGAGAACACAGGGGAAAGCCCTAGCTTTTGCCTTACTACTAAGCTTACTTAAACAGAAGGACTAGATTAACTAAAAAGAAGAAAAACATAGAAATCTTGTAATCAAGCATTACTGAAGTGCGCAAGTTCTCGGCTAATTTACATAATATGCTAGCGCATCCCTGCTCCTGCTGAAATCAAAGGATAAGTCAGTGCCTGCTACAGTGGCCTTGAATGTGTGTCCTGTATGTGTAGAAGTAAAATCTACAAGTATATGTCATGTTTTAGAGAAGAAGGCCTTTGAGAGTGCATGATTTTGTTGCTTCTTGGAAAACCTGGAATTCGTTGAGACATTGCTGCCATCCTGGGTACCCAAAACAGGGCAGGGAACAGACTTGCCTCTAGGCACCACAAGCAAAGGATAAGACATGTCCTTTCTTTTAAGACACAAAATTTAAAAGTCTGGAATAGTCTTTTGTGCCTGTAACTTTCAGTGCCCAGAGCATGTTTAGGTTCTTTCAGGGTTTCTTCTTCCAGACTTGGGACCAGGAGTACCTCTCTCTAGAGTGGTGAAAGGGCTGTGGCATCCACAAAGTGCCGTTGCCCATCTTGCAGTTGCATGTACTTCTCTGGGCTTCAGACGCGAATAGACCCTGTCCTCACCAAAAGAGGAAAAGAAAATAGAAAGAGCTCTGTGATGAGCTTCTGCCTTGAAGTAAGGGGATTTAAAATTTAAAACAGGTAGATTTAAAATACACACACCTTATTTAGTGGAATCTGCACCTTGAATAGGCAGAACTGTGCTTGAATAACACTGCCTTGGAATAGATACCTGTCCCACTATCCTTTTGGTAATGGTTTACTGTGTCAACAAAACTACTTGCATGTTTCATTTATACCTGAAGTCTGTGGTAATTATATTGGTCATATGTCCAGAAATCTTTAAAGAGATTGTTAGTTCACATTCACTTTGTAGCATACCCAAGCCCTGATGCTGAAGTGCAAATACAGGGGTTTTTTTTCACTGTTTATTGAGTTTTCGCAACTATCGTATCTGCACCGTCCCAGCTGTTTGTAAAAATAGCTTTGTAATATTTCTGTGAAATAGCAAGGATATATACTCCTATTTTATGTCTGGAAAACTAATATACAGATAAACTACATTATTTTCTAGCAGGTTGCTCACAGAACCTGAATTTGAGTTGTGTAGACAGTGCAAGTAGTTCCTCAGTGACGGGACTGTCCTACCCTTTTCTGTAGTGTCCCTCTAGGTAGGATGGAAACTGGCAGGCTGGAGCCTCCTTGTTAAGTATTGATGGAAAATGGGTTGCATCAATCTGAATATATTTCTGAAACAACTTGTTTCTGGCAGGTTGTTCATTCTAAAAATATATTTATTTCTAATTGCTGAGCAGAATGCTTAATGAATTCTTCCTTCCCAAGAACAATTAATCAAAGAAATGATTTAGGGCTGGCATTTGCTCCCCCAGGGCTCAATGGCTGTGTTCCATTGACTTAAATAGAGCAGATCAAGTCCAGCCCATACTGGAAAAGATTTATCTAAGTATTTTTTAATGGTGCCTATCACTATTTGTCTGGATGTCTCTGGCAGAAATGTTTTGTATGTATTGGAGGAGCAGCACTGGGCATTGTAGTAGAGTTACAGCAAGCTGCTGTGTTTTGCAACTAGTGTTTTCCTGTTTTGTGTATTTTTAAAGGAGAGGTACTATGCAAACTCCCATTGATTGCAATGGGGATTCTGAATGGTGAGGAAGGAAGGGTCTGCAGTTACAACTTTCTCCAGAAGGTTGCTTGACTGGAAAAATCTGCTTGAGAGGGCTGTGTGGGTCACCAAGACCCTGCAACATGGATTAGAACTTTGATAAAGGAGAATCCCCACCACACAACAAAGATGTGCCCTTGCTACAAAAGTTAAAAGTCAGAAATTTGCAGTGTGTCCTGGAAAAGGGGGGAGAGACCCATCAACATCCTGCACCTTGATGAAAGGCAGGAATGTGCTAAGTGAAAATGTGCAGATCCCCTAGCACCTGCTTCCTTTACAGGAGTGTTATGTAGTGTGCTTCATGCCACACAGGAGGGTGAAAAGCCAAAATGGCTCCTACCATTCTGACATGAGGGGAGACCCAAATCTGGCCATTGAATTTTTGATATTCTGTATAATTGATGATTCAAAGCATCCTCTCTGGTGAAGAGTGTGTCTGACTATCATTTCTAGAGGCGAATATATTTTAAATGTCCAGCTTCTCAGTTTTCCATTCTCCTATCTCAGAGCATTCACCAAGTCCTCCTCAATTTTTCCGAAGTCTCCTGCTTCACTTAAGCGTCTGTTGGGTTTTCTGATTTCAGTCACTTCAATGCAGAAATGTTTGTGGGGACAGCAAATAACAGTTTCTCAGAAACTGGAAAGGGCTTTAGAGTGCAGTGGCTCCTTGCATAAGAAACTGCCTTTCTGCAGAGTTGAAGTGCTAAGCTGTAAGCTGAGTTGAGTGCCCTTAAGATGCTCGAGTGGATGTCAGGATTCCTGGCCTCTTCTCCTGTCTTCTGTGGACCTGCATGTGAGTGAGGCACTTAGGAAGTGACTGCCTTTCTGTGCCTCAGTTTCCCCAGCTGGCAGATGCTGATGGTGAGACTCAGCCACCTGCCTTAAAGTGCTTTGAGGTGAAAAGGGAAAAATGTGTTGTGAGCTACATACTGTTTCAGTATATGCAGTAATTAATTTAGCATCCGATGTTTGGAGGGTATAGAGGATTCACGTGGATGCCTTAGATAAGCATAGCCTTAGCACAGTATGTTTCTTCTGAGACCTAAAATAATCAGCGGCAATTGGACTTTTTTTTTCCTTAACTGCTGCATTTTTAGAAGGTGATTCATCTCTTGTCTGGGGTCTTGGGTACCTGAATAGCCCCAAGATCCCAGCAACACTAGTCTTTTTGAGGATTCGTTGTGCTCCAATCCAAGCTGAATAACTCAATGCAAACAAGAGTCTGATGTTAGCAGCAGGAGAGTTGGGGAGGAAAAATATTTTCTGCTTTTGAAACTGAAACACACATAGTCACTACCTCATTATCATTTTAGATATCTTACTTCCCTCCACCCCCATCTTCTCTTTGCCACAGAAGGAGGCTTATGGCTGGCACTTCGTGCTGAAGCTTGTCAGAAACAGTGACGCCAGCATTAACATTTTCCACCAGGGCTGAAAGTTATGATGTAAATCAGTGTTCTGCTGTTGATTCTCATGGAATAATACTGATTGATGGTAGCCGAAGTTTGGAAACAGTACAAAATACATACTCCATCCATCCCAGTCCACAGAATCACAGAATGTTCGGGGTTGGAAGGGACCTCGGTGGGTCA
>Ga0181612_131635_pt1 | contig 18210 bp, 7 predicted proteins | sample HoacroProtozoa21_FD_119630 | JGI IMG/M metagenome (GOLD analysis project Ga0181612, IMG submission 119630) | Hoatzin crop microbial communities from Cojedes, Venezuel. Combined Assembly of Gp0051906, Gp0051904, Gp0051908
CAATCCATTTTCATGTGCGATTTGAAACAAGTATGCTGCATTTTATCTCGAGCGGATACACCCTGCACACACTCCGTCCCATGATTCAGTCTCTGGCGTAGCCGGGTGAGCCCACGGCACAACCACTGCGTTTGCAGCGGCATTCCAGAAGAACATTCCGGGGAGCGCTACCCCGAGCTGCCTGAGAACCATGAACAAGAACTTCATTCATCGTCGCGAATTTCCTCCTCTTGGGTGATCCTTCCAAAAAGCTTTGCTGTGCGTCTCTGACAAATCATTTCGCAGCTAGCTAATTGTAAACATTAAAAGCCACAGACATTTAGAACTGGACACTGGATTTTAGCCTTAACTAGTTGCTCTGCCAGATAAGGAAAGGGGTCATGAGATTTTAAAACACTGATGTGAGAAAATATTAACCTTTTATTTGTTTCTAGTCTTACTCATGTAAAGCTGCTTTCTACCTAAACCTTAACGCTCCCACAAACACATTCCCGAGTTAAACTTGTGTTAAGGTTAGTAGGTTTTAATCTGAAGTAGCCACATTAATAAAGCACGCTTCCTGAAAATCTGCTGCCACTCAATTTGCCTTGTAAACTGATCAGCAGGGGAAAAAACACACTAGCTAGGCTAAGCTATACATTCTGTTTGCTCCTACTACTCCTCCTTCTTTAACTTGCCCTTATTCCCTTTCTCCTCCCATGATTAAAAAAAGTTTACCTCTCGCTTCTCATGCCCTTAAATGACCTCCAACCACTTCTTCAAGTCATCCAAAATTTTCCATCACTTGACGTCATTGCATTAACATGTCTTTCTAAAAATACCCGCTCGAAACCTAACACATGCTACGGGCTGGCTGCATGCGTTACTGATTGAGGTCCTTTCGTCTCCATAATGTAGAAGGTTGGACACTCTACTAGCCTCAAACCCTTACTCTTCAATCTTCTCTAACTGGTCTTTTAATTAGCTGTATTTGTATTGTTATATGATTATCATACATGCCTACGTAAGATTTTGGCATACATTCCTCATGTTTTATGCATTTACATTTGGCTATTTGGACAAAGGACAAGTGCACCAAAGTGTCAAGTACTTTTTGTAAGGATGGCTTAGAGATCTGGGTTGCATTTCAAGGATTTCTTCAAGATTGTTTTTCCCCATTTCTTGCTGAAAGATTCATTAACAGAAGATGAAATATTGCTGTCCAGAAACATGGTTGTTGGGACTAATCACTTCGAGGTTTTCTACCTTCTTTGTTTTGCTCTGTTTAAAGAGGGATGAGCAACAGTATAAAGCATCATAGCAAGCGAGTGAGACCACACTTCATGGCCAGCCAGCTTTAGCAGCAAAGCTACCCTAAGAAATTCCATGCTCTGTGCTCATTCCCACCTCCACGCTACAATGGACTACATTCTCAGTGGCACCTTGCAATTCAGCACGCAACTGTTCCTAAACCAAGTGACTGAAATAATCCACAGCGTTAAAAAATAAAATCAGAGCGTTATTTTTCACTGGGATTATTTCTGCTGGCTCAGTTCCACCGAGGTGGTTCCACAGAGGTGTTCCACAGCCAGCTGAAGTGACAGAGCCCAGGGATGCAGAAAGCGGCAGCGCAGAGGCAGCAGCACAAGCGGACGAGGCGAGTAGCAATTACACGTTGTCTTTGCTGCTGCTCAGTGAATCACAGAACTATGGCCTAAAGCCCACCCTGCTGTAAAGCCACAGTTGTACTGATACAATCCTTTAGCTCGACTGGTACGCACTTCATCACAAGAATCTTCTCTTGTGCATGATAAACTGCTTAGCTAATAAGGAAAACAAAAAGCGAAACAAAAGAAAAAAAACTTCAGAGTAGAAACAAAGTGTGGTCATTCACAATTAAGCACGATGGGGCAAACACTTGAGTCATCAGAACACTTGGCATTTGAGGAAAGGTAGATACTAGGGTTTAAAGTATTTAAAGTGTTCTGCACTCAGAAGAGGTGGTTTCATGCGCAAGACACTGCGATTACTCATCTCTGTCTTCCCTGCCCCCTTCTCCCTTTCTCTGCACCTACGCACACATCTATTTTTTTTTCCTCCTGGCATGGTCAATTCTGTTCTGTCAGCTTTCGTGTTACCTACAACATCTACTGAAGGGCAGATTTGCAATCACTCTCAGAACCATGACTTCTTTCTTAATAATCCAAAATAAACTAAGACTATACTGGTAAATTTCCCCTTAAACATCTCCATTAGTTAAACTGAAGCATTTGATTAAAGATATTGGTATGTTTACATTTGAGCAGAACAAAAAGCATGTCTAATGCATTTTGGACCTCTCTGGTGTCTGAAGGTGTTCTACAGATCCAGTATGTTCCAAACTATGGTTCCCACAACCCATATGGGGAAAACAGGAACATATTTCCCTTTAACATGATTGGTCTTATCTCGTCGTCTCTAAATGGAGTAGCTCCGAACAGCACACACTGACTGTTCTGCCGGGCAGTTTCGTGGCCACCACTACCACTTGTTTTGAAGGTGGGGGGTGGATGAGGTGGTGAATTCTCTGTTCACTTTGTAGATTACTAATCGTGATGTTTCACCACCCAGAAAATTCCTTAATATGTACCAAAAACCACCAATTCCTTCTGTGTGTATTAAGATTTGTTTATCTTATCACCAAGAACAAAGCGAGCATGCCTCTACACAACTCCACAAACACAAAATCCATGCAGATGTTCTTTCCTTTTTGGTTTTCCTTTAATTTGCAAATCTTGTAATCTAAGACTGAAGTTGACAGAACCAACATCTAAACCAGCATAGGAGTACCAGCCAAAAAACACAATCTGTTTCCCATTTCTGTGTCAAGACTGCATCCTTTTTGGGGGCTGAGAAAACTATTGTTTTGAAAAGATTATACAGTGAAACCACGCTAGACACTGCAGTCATTTTACTAGATGGAAAATTTGACTTTTAAAATACAAAGATGTGTGTACCAAAAGCTAGTCAGAAACTCAGATACAAGGCAAAAGTTTAGAAAACATTCATTTCATCTTCCCTGGCAAAACACACATTGTGGGGAATACAAGGATTGAGATTAGTGGCAAATCTCTCTCTACAGAATTTTTTACATAAACCAGGTGCCAGAAATTAATTTCAAAATGCAAAGTTTAAAATTTTAGATACACTAAAACAAGTTTTTTAAAGGAGGTTCTCAAACGCGACTCTCACGAAGAAATTAAGATCATAAATTAAGAAATATTAAACTGAAGGTTAAGACCTTACCACTGATATTCAAAGGACTGTAAGTTTTATCACCATACACTATATCAATGACTACTGTATTAGGTTACATTACAAAAGGGATGCATCCACACGCCAAGCTATCCAGAATTTGATTCCTAAGTTAATACGGTGTTAAATCTGTTCGAGACATACTAAAATTTAACAAGACATTTTCAGACCTGTCAGAAATCTGTAATTCAGTAAAACATGAGGGGATCTCCGGGGTAAACTACTGTATTTCTAAGTCACCACAGAAGTCTTCCACTGTGTAAACGACAATGAAAAAAACTTCAGGAATGAAACACAAATCTAAACATTGATTTTAGGCAAACATTATTTTGCATAAAGTACATTTATACCCATTTTTGTTTCATAATGAAGGAAAGAAGTCTTAACCTATCATCACAGAGAAAATGATTCATTAATTTCTTTCCATTAAAGTACATGCTACATTAGAGGGATAGTGAAAAGTACTGAAGTTACTTAATAGAAGTGATATTTTTGAAGTTATTAACTCATCACTCCTCAAAAATTCTTTGGATTCCAGACTGACAAATGTTCTACATAAAAAAGAATACCTTTTTATCATATTTCCCTCATTATAGTGTATTTACTTTACAGCTAAAGGAAAAGAGAAGAATTTCCTGCTGGTAACCACTAATGCAGACTGGTGGTCAGAACCAGGAAATCCCAGCTCCTAACTTGAACGTGCCAATATCTCATTGATACAGTCCTAAAAGATAAAATACTATTAAATGACAGTGCAGTGGATCTAGACAAAAACTATATTCTACCAGATTTCTATTACTCCAATGGTTTAGCATCTTTAACACTTCAAACCTGCTCATGTAATTTTCACACATGCCGAATTCAAATTTCTCAAAGCTTTTTATGCATTTGAATATATGTACTAGTCCATAAAAATCACAAAATATATCAACACATTTGTAAGTACGATCACTCATCTATCATTCAGAACTGCTTACGCACAGTACTAACAGCTCTAACACATATGCTTTGTTCAGGTCGAGAATAGCATGTGATAACTTACAGCAACCCCTGAACTGTGATGAAGAGTTAACAACCAACTGAGGTTTTATAAGTCAGGTGTAAAATGCATTTATTCTTCACTTGCCATTCAAAAAATTAACAACTTCAAAGATTTTTCTAGAAGAGCTACTGAAAATGGATTCCATACAAAAGATTGCCATGGAAAGGAATTTAGAGTTTTGCCTCCAGATACAGCAGGGTCCAAAAATATTCTTCAGCAATAAGTCATAGTGCCAGCCACCACCTCTTCCAAAATGTTAACCACATCCCTTATTTATTAATAACGGATAACCACAAAAACTTTTTTGGAAATGTCGAATTTACCAGGGACGTTCCAGGAAAAGAGTAACAATAGCTGCAAATTTGAACAGAGCAACCAGCAGTCAGAAATGCTGAAGAACTGCTAGGGAAAATCCAAATGATGATCAAGGCTGAAGTCAAGCTTTTTTCTTCCCCAGAACCACCCTCCTTGATAAATGATTCTGACAGATTTTAGACAATAACCTGGGTAAAATTCGAATGGGAACAAGTCAGAGGACTGTTGGAAGTAGCAGAATCACTTCAGGAGGTCACACCCTTCTCCTTTAAAAAAGTGACAACCTGGCGTCCTAGTGAAGAGGAGGACAAGGGCGGGGGGGCTGTGATGGCAGGACTGTTTTGGACATTGGCCCCATTGTCATAACCACGTCCAATCTCATTCAGTTGATGTGGAAGGAAGACAATGCAGTTTAACGCCTCAGCATCACAGACTGTGTGCTGAAAGACTTGGATTTCACTCCTGGACCTGCCATGGACTAGCTACCTTCGAGAAAATCATTCGGTCTTTCAGACACGTCGTTTACCTTTATGTTCCACAGGAAATATTTCAGTGTCAGAGCTGCATCATTTCACTGATTATTTTACCTGCCACCGCAGCAGACCGAATGGGCCTCCTATTCCCTGCACAGCTTCAGTAGCGTGCTGACAGCTGCAGTGTTTCAGGCCATCGCCAGCATAATCTCCAAAGTAGGTGAGGAGATGACTGTACTGAAAATATCAAGTGCTTTGGAATAAATCCTCTGGAATAAATGTATTTTCTTCCGATACATGATTAAACAAGGTGTTTTATCTGTCCACAACCATTAAGATAAACAGGAAATGCTGTTAAACATAAAACCTCAAGTTAAGATCAGAATTAAAATTGTGATTCAGGTTCAGAAGCCATTCGTGACGCAGCTATTTTAATGTTCTACACAAATTCTTTATGCAGAACAATCATTACAGAAATTAATCAAATGATCTATGAATATAACAGAAGAAAAAAAGAAGTATGACACTTGAGCCACATTAAAAGGAGTGTGACTCCAGTTGAGGGCACACTATCAAAGAACTCTTCATCTGAAAGTTATTGGCAAAATAGGTAAATTGCAAGGACTCTTTCAAAACTAACTTGCAATGGACAGTAAACGTGGAAACGTGTTTCAGAGTTTTTTGTTGAAGGTTTACAACCATGAGCAAACCGGTTCTTTATTAAACGGGTAAACAAGAGCCTGTAGCACAGTCTCCTTTTTTTTAAGGATGTGCTATTCTTCTGGTCACAGTGGAAAGGCCGATTAAAAATCTTCTGTTCACAGATATTTAACTACTGATAAAGAGTAACACAAACCTATCCACTCATTTTGAAAACATACAAGCTCCTTTGTTTGTAGAAAAGCAGAAACTACCAAAACCCTTTGAAGTTTTTCCCATTCACTGAGGAATACTGTAACACAGGGAAAATAATGATCCTTATACTTTTCATTTCTCAGATATCTCAGCTTCTAAAGCAAAAGTATGAAGGAGAAGTTTTTTCCATCCAACATAACCTTTACATATAAATACACTGTTTGGATTAAGACTGAAAGTCCTACAAGAGCAGTATTTGCATCACTGGTTACATGCACTCTTACTTAGCAGAAGTTTTTCACGAGATCACACACCCTTACAGGAGGGGGAAGGAGAAAAGGCGCTACGAACAGTTCTGCAAGTTGCAAACACAACAATAGGAAGACATTTCATTTCTCTACCCTACGTAGTTTTTGTTCTAAATGTTTAAGACAGGTAACTTGAATATTCTAGTTTAACACAGTAATAATACACACAGAGAACTTTTACATAGACTTCACTGTCTTCCTCCACACCCAGTGTGATTAAGTTCTTAACTGAAAAAGGTGTGGCACAGAATTAGTCTTACTACTGTAAGAAGATTTACTTCAACTGCTCAGCCTTTGAATCTCTGTGTAGAGGATTACCCTTGAAAAGAAAATATTTTCCTGTAGGTATAGATATAAATCCTTTGCGTCATCTGAATCAACATGTCCAACACAGACGTAAAATATCTTAAGACCTTCTTTTAGGAGTGATACAACAATACTGTCCAGAGAGCACAACAGCTAACTTATTTTTCTAACTCAAAGAAGTAGATTTAAAATGTATTTTGCTAATAAACAGCGAGCGGCTGTAACAATGAAATTGCTTGGTGCTTGTAATTCATTTGGTATATGACTGCTGCTTGAAAGCATCTTCTCATTACTTTTTAAGACAGATATTACTTTAGACACTCAGTAATAATCCTGACCAGGACTAATACCAGAAAAGACTAATCATAAAATCGTGATTACGCTGAGAACAAAATAAATTCAAAATATCTCTTCATCTTTTTTATATCAAGAGTCTCTATTTTTTGTTCCTTCTGAAAAGCTTAAGTCATAAGCAAATGTGTGCTGACACCACAAAAAACTTTAAATGCACTTCACAGTGTCATCCCATTAGCAGAAAAGGAATAGAGCTTTAAAGATGTCATCTACTGGGTTTTCTTAGATGACATTACAGTCTATATAGAAGAATTTATTCATGAAAAATATTCTTACCCAGAAGATCCAATGCTTTTGCACACACCAAGGAGAGGCCGCTTCTCAGAAAAATTATCACATTTCTGAGCACCTAAGAAGAGGGAAAGCAAAAAAGAAAAAGCAAATCACTACAGACTGTTTGTGTTACCTTTCAAAGTACAGGTGTGCATGTTGTAGGGACCCAATATATAGGAAGGATATCAAATATATAATACAAAGCTCACAGCCTGGATGAGGTTAGGGACAGAAATACAAATAACAGGCAGAGTCGGGAACACTGGAAGAACTGATCTTGAAAGAGATAGCGATGAGTAACAAACAAGCAGCAAAATCTGGCCAGGATTTTGGAGTTCTCTCCTGTTCATTTCATTTGGGGTTAAGGATTCTGGAACGAGTAACACTTGCTCTCTTTTGATTGTTTTAGAACAGCTGTTTGTAGTAAGGCTGTCACCAGCTCTGCGTGGATTTCACACCTTGGTTTCCACTTTACTGAGGTAGCAGCGGAGTATCAGAGCGCCAGCCGTAAGAGCGCAGCTAAGAGCAGCCACTCTCTTCAGCGCGTGAGGAGCTGGGCTGCCAGCGTGTGCCCGAGGCACGGCCATGCTTACAGCCCATGCCCTGCGCCGAAGAAAATACAAGACTTCAAAACAGTCTTCACTAAGCTCCGCCACCAAGGGATGTAAGCCTTCAAGAAAGCAGCTTCCAGCGAGACTCAGGCTATGCCTGCTGTTCACTCCAAGCGAAATCAGAACTCTGACACCAAACCCAAACTCCTTTTGGGATCAGCTTCACCAGGTAACCCCAGCACAGCCCCAGCTGCAGCATCTGGCCTGGGCTCGTCCGCTGCTTGCATTCAGTTCTGCCTGCCCTGGGGTCCGTGCACGCTGCCACCACTGGCACCAGAGCTGGGCAACTAAAACAGCCTCTCGTCTTCCCAAACCGCAGGCACACCTTCCCTCCAGAGCCATCCAATTGTTAAATACACCACATTGCTTAAAATGCTGCTTTAAAAGTTTTGAAAACTTTGCCTTATTGCTGTGTAAACAGAAAAAAACCCTAAAATCAAGTAAAAAAAATATCTCTCTTCTACTTGTGAACAATATTTTACTAAATTCCAGAGTATGTTTCTACCCAACTTAAATAGAGTAACAACCAACACCACCACCACTAAATTTCCTCCATTCTCTTTCAATCTTTGTCTTTTTAATTATCTATCTATGGGTATGCATGTGTGTGGTGAATAATGGAATTTTATTTTTTTCTTCCCTATTATACACCAAACCCTTTGATCTATAAAGAATATTAGTGATACAGTTGTTCAAAATCTAGTTCACAAATACTGGTGTACTGCACTAAATCAATTATTTAGAAAGGCACAACAATTAACAATATACATTTTCACATAACAGACTCTGTTAATTATTAATAACTCAGGTACATGCAATTAATTTGTAACAAACACTGTTCAGTACTCTCATCTGTACAAGGATAAGTCTTCCCTCCTACACCTTTGGGTATTTATAAAGTCACACGGCTCACATCAATAATTTCACCATCAACAATAGCTTTACAAGTAACCTCAAACAGCCAAATGCATTTTCCTTTTATTCCTATTATTTCCAAGGGCTTTTATGAGTCATACCTGTACTGTATGTACTGAACTGTAAATTGATAAATGAAACATATAGTCTTCTTAAGAATCCGGCAACCAATTTGTTTTCTTCAATACGAGTAACAGATGAACTCCATTTGTTTTTGCTCACTTAGCTAGTCTCTCGGTATTGAGGGTGAAATGCTGACTACCAGGAGTTCTGACATTGATTAAAGTGGAGCCAGGATTTTACCTTAAGTATTTAACAATACTTTTTTCTCTTCTTTTTTTTTTTTAATAGGATATATTAGAGGCATAAACTCCTATGCTTCTTTGTGATCTAGTTTAACAACAAGGAAGCGGGAGCAAGGGGAAGAAAGGTGGTGGGGAGCACAGGGAAAACAACTGCACAAAATCAAAAGAAATAACAGTTTTTAATATTCGCAACACAGATTTGCAAAATTTGCAAAACAGGTGCTTAAACTTCTGATTTCACTCTGTAATGACCGAGGCTCTCATTTTTAAAAAATCCATTTTCTGCTTCAAATATATACTTTCAGAATGTAAATATTAATAATGTAGAAAAGGATCATTACTTTGAGGACTCTGCAGGGCATTAAATCAGGTTAATAGCGGTCCCATTCACGAGATTGCAAAGAGCGACATGTGTTGTTCTCTGCAATGCTTAATGGAGTCAGCAACCCTTTCTAGTTCTGCAGTGGGATTTAATCTTCCAAGTTACGGTGGATTAATTTTTATTTGTAAAATTGTGTTTATTTGCATGTGCGATACACTGACGTTGTACACACCTGCTCCACACACAGTGTTTAACAAAATGCAGCAGGATGATTGAAATGAAAAACAGCTAGCTAAATCCCTCAAATACAAAAAGTATTGAAATCCTGTTGCAAAGTCTTTTTCTTAAACTCCTTTTATTCTAAATGCTTTTAATTCTGTCATATAACACTACAGCATTTATGAAAAGCTGAAAATCCTGACAAATCACACAATTAAAGTAATGAAAACTGTCCTGCCTGCCAACAAGGCACCACCTTCTCTACAGCTCCATTTGGCTAAAGGATACTTTTTTTTTTAAAAAATCTAACTTCAGTTAGTATACTTACAACTGAAAAAAAAAAAATCTGTGGCTAAATAAAATTTCATACACATCAACATTTAGAACTTTATAAAGTCCAAAGGTTATCTACACATCAGCTGATAGCAGCTTAGGGACTGTCCTTCTGACGAAGCTGTGAACAGACATCCCCCGGGCCGACTAAGGCCTCTCAATAATGCCAATAACAACAACAACTGCAGCAGCAGCGCACCTTTTTGAAGGAAAAAAAACAAACAGTGATTTCCACAGGAACTCAAAAGCTACTCAAAACTATAACAAGTACCCTTGTTTCCCCTGAGTAAGAGAGGCACTGTATAAATGTCTAATTCTGACCGAATTAGCACGAGCACACATGCACCACGGAGGTATTTCTGTGGTGTGTAACTCCGCTGATCAAGTGCCATCGCAGCCGCTCAATACCGCTGCGCATCTCCTGGTCAAATACACCCTCTTCCTTCTGTTACTCGAAAATCGTGCTGCCTTCGTGGTCCTGCCCCACGCCAGCGCCGCAGCCGACCAGCGCCTGGCAACGCATCAGGCCCCATGACTGGCACTCACGAGGTACGGCTTTCACGGCCTATTGTGCTTCTTCCTTTCAGGGGAAAAGAAGAAAAACATATTTCTTAACATTTCCTGATCACTACCATTTTGTGTCTGCTTTCTTATTGAACACAAATGTGAAAAAGCGTATGTGCTACTTGAAAGAGAAGTGAAGAGGCTCGAGCCAGCCCTAAAAATAGCCTGTGAGTTCTTTCCTCAGCACCAGGGTAGCATCTACAAACGCTCCGTTTCCTGCGCAGATAAACTCTAACGGCCTTACTCAAGATCACACCTGATCAACGGCGCTGTGACCGCTGCCCTCATCCCAGAACTTCAGGTGCTCCTTTAGGACTAACGTTCTAGACCATGAGCCTCCTACTATTCTAACTCCCTCAGCTCCCAGCGTTGCCCAGACATTTCAAGTTTCAAAGTCCCTCTCCAACACCTGCCTCATCCTACCTGCTTCTTGCATCCCCCAAAAGTTATCACCCAAGGACCCCTTCAGCTCCAGTTATTTCCGTACCTACTGCCTCCTCGGCCCACTCCACCCTGCCATGTCTGAGATGACAAGACGGCGATGCTGCAAGAAGCAATGGTGGCTGGAGAATGTTATCTTGGCAGTTCTATCAAAGAGAGCGCTATGCATGTTTATAAAGAGTTGATTTTATTCTCCACAGCACCACAGTTTTATTCTCTGATAGCTCTGTAGCTTCCATATGAAAAAAATTCAAAAACATGATCAGGAAACATTTGCTAGAGATCATTGTTTCTAGAGTCATGCATCAATTGAAGACCAATAGAAATATTTCATTTTGATCGAATCTTGTTCAAAAGACTTAAAAAGACACATCAGTCTAATACAGTCAAAGTTAAAGGTCTAATAGTCTAAAGCATTGACATGATGTGGCCAGAACTGAAATGGTGGCATACAGGTCAGTCAGTCCACACAGCTTCAAAGAAATTAGTATTTTAAGATGCCGTGCACCAAATTCTTCCCTATAATATCCATAAAAGGCCTACTCACTATGCTTGAGATTTCTGTTCTGTAATTTTTATAATCCACACCTATTAACATTCATTATACCATCACAACCCACATAACAGTTCCAAAACACCAAAACTTCGAGGCACACCTGCACGTCCCACTTACACCGACCCAAACGCACCTCCCAACTCCCCCTGCTCGCTCAGCTTGGAGGGCTGGTTCCTCTCCCGCAGACACCGTGCAATTATTTCGGCCTTCAGGGACGTAAAACCACTAAGCCACCCAAGTGGCTGAATACATACAAAACTCACATCTGCCCTCCTTCAGACAGCAACCTAAATATTATCGTTCTCTTAAGTATACCTGCACATAAAGCTGAGTCAGCTTTTGAGGTTCAAATTTTATTTTACCAAAATCAAAGATGTAAGCAGTAGAGTACAGAGACAAATCTGCTGCAGAATTTAAACTTTTAACAGTTTTACATTGCAAAACTACTGTGTCCCAATTAATTACAGCATTTCATCTTAATCCTAGTTTTCAACCCTTCATCCATAAGGTTCCCTTGGTTCACAGTTGTTTTAAACATAGTACCTCCGATTTCCTTATTGCCATTCTTATTTGCCTTTTTTTTTTCCCCTTATCAGCCAATTTGACTAAGCAGTCCAATTCACTCAGAGATACAGGACTCTTGTGTTCTCTTTTCTGCAAGAAGCATAACCTAGAAAATGGCAATAAATTAATTCAGTTCACTGGAGGAATTTATTTTCATAATGCTCAGACATGAGAATAGGTTTTACAGACAATAAACAATCTGAACTTCAACACACAAGCCTGTCATCACGTACCCTTTAACCATGAATTGCCACACGCAATGTTACTCCTGCAGCTCTTCCTCGTTTCTGGATCGACTTTAAACTATGCAAGCCTACCTTCGTAAACGGGATAGCACCAGGCAGAAAGCAGGTATTTGGCCAGGGTTTTATAAAATGACCTGGGATAAACAATGCAAAATGGGAGACTGTATGGGAGACTGTGGCACTAACTCACTTCAGAAAGCAGCTATAGTCTAATTTTGTAGGAAGAAGAACAGCAAAGCTACCTGAAGTAAATGTGTTGTTTCCTTAGCACTAATTTCCGAAGTAGGTATGCAATGGACCTCAAAATGAACACACAACAGATTTTTAAAAACACTAGAGGAATTCTGAATCTGTTTTATTAGTGACTTCACAGGTGAACCAACACACAGCTACTACAGACAACCTAAACAAGTAATACTTTCAATGTTTCTATAAATATCAGGGAAATGCTATTCAAAAGAGAAAAACCACAAGACAAATGTGGGCATATCCAAGACAGAATACTTCATATATAAAGCAATCAAACTCGGTATCATTTCAGTTCTACAAGTACGTATTCATGCAGTCAGTTGCCTCAGGAAAATGAGAAAGGCATCATCTAGAGGAAGCGGTGAAAAATGAGAAAACACATGGAAGAAAGAAAGAAAGGTTAGTGTGGCTAAATAGAGCCATCAGGTGTGTGCGAGAGGAAGCCCAGTACACAGTAACTTGAGTAGTAATGAGGACATCACAAATCTGAATCATACAAAATGGAGGAGGGAGTTAATACACCCTGATTTTTGCTTGCTTCTCTCACTGTCATTAGCTGAAATGACGTTACCAACCGTAGTTCCCTCTTCCCAGAGAATGGTAGCTAAATTTAACTGGTAGAGTTCCAGCTTTGTTTTGTATCTACCACTTAATATTTCCTCCCTTCTAATAATCACAGTCACATCAATTTGTCTTCAAACACATCTTTTTATGTTTGTTTTATCTGAAGAGACAGAGAGATCCAGGGCCCAGCAGACCAGGCCTCTGTACACACATAAATAAGTACCAAACTCAATCACAGCATACAGATTTGAAAGTGAAGAGCTAGGCGAGTTAAAAAGCTGTGCCAACCAGATGGCTCAGCAGATAATGCAGCATGTGGCACGCAGAGTGCCAGGACTTACTGTTCTTCTTTCTAAGATTGACAGCGACGTTCTCATATTCTGAATATTAGCTATACAACTTAATCTCCCCTCTTAAGCCCAAAATTTGGTCACAGTGTAAATCTTAAGTCCCCAAAAAGGCCATTTTTATCGCAAGCTGTAGAAAATAATCAAAGCCATATCTACTGTTGAAGGCAACAGTAAATATTCTCTGTCCACACAAAAGAGCAAATGTCTACATTTTTCAGTGTTATTTACAGAAATCACTCGATTCTTTCTGGTCATCTTATCCAGGCTGCAGACCAACCACGCCACGGACGCAGACACATCAAAGCGCTGCAGTGCTGGGCCAGGTCAGGTCTTGCCCGGTCTGTCAGCTCAGACCAAACCCTGCACGAACACTGCAGTGTAGCTGCCAGGTCAGAACAGTTCCAGGAGCCATTTAACCGCCCTAGCATGGCACAGAGCCTGAACTAATAAACCTCGCCGGATCCGAGCTGGCAGCGCGCAAGGCCAGCTTCAGACACCGCACCGCACTCCTGCTACCGGGACCACTTCTAACCTGCTAAATCAGATTTGCAGGGGTCTCCTTTGCAAGAAGCCTGCATGAAATAAGCCTCTATGAAATAACTCTTTTGAAACAATGCTGTATTATGCTACGAAGCACATGGTGCAGCAGAGGATCTAACATCAAAGGACCACAGTATTTTAACAAAACAGTTGACAAACTATTAAGTTCTGCTACTGTGAAGTCACCAAGTTAAAACCACGAGCTTTCCCTTCACACCTGGGAATGAGCTTCTTATCGCAAACTAAAATCTGTTTCTAGGAACGTGCCAAATCCATCCACTGAGAGAGTCCTATTTTCAATAATTCCCCTTTTACAGCTTTACAGTAAAATAGTGTTTGAGCCTACCGATGGTAATCAGCGTCTCTTTTACAAATTCATCTGTTTTCTTCAGAATCATTAAAGCTCATGTGTTAGTTATGTAAGGCCTCTTATTACAGCTTTACTCTTATCCAATTCCAGATACTGATCAATGATACATTCATGTACTTTTAATCAAAGATTTATTTAAACCAAGCCATGTAAAAAGAGACCAAAACATGTTTTTAAAAGGTTTCGCTTAATTTAATATGAGCTAATTTTAATAGTTTTCTAATGTAGCAACTATCATTGTCAGATGCTAAATATTTGCGTTAGAGACAGAGAGTAACTGCTTTAAGGAATTCATAAGCAGTGTAACTCACTAAATTGAAGAATCAGAAAGCACTATTTCACTACCAGAAAAAAAACAGAACTTATAGGTTCTTCAGTTAATTTACTTCATCTTCATTTCCATTTACACTTCTCTCTCCTTTTTTTTTCTTGGGGAGAGGAAGAGGCATAGACATCATCTATTACTTAATAAGCACATAATAGCAAAAAAAATAGACCATCAGGAATCATGCAGTGCTCCTATAAACAGAATAAAGGCACAAAATGCTTGTGAAGTATTTTGCTTTGAATTACTTTAACCTATAATAAAGAACCCCATAGACTCACACTTTGTATACGCCTCTGCTCAGGAAATCACTGAGACAATACAAAATGTGTCCATTAAACCTTTACCCTTCTTCTTTTACTTTCATTGAAACACTCAATTATTGTAATTTATTAGTTTTGTAATTAAAAAATAAACAATTAGATCTTAGGCTATATTTTTTGAGTTCACTAGGTAATTCATAATATATTAGTAAAATTGGTAATCCAGCAGAATCCCAGAAAACCTTGGTCATACTAAAAGTACACTCCTCTCATCTGCAAAGTAAACCACGGCAACCAATTTAAACTGGAAATACTACTCAGCAGCTGGACAGAATACCTTGCCCAGTTGAGGTTACAGGGAGAGTGGATAAGCAAAATGCTGACGAAACCAAAAATGAGCCAGGACCCCAACAGATCTTCGGCCTTGAAGAAGTCCACTATTAGATCTTGTGTTTAGATTGAACAGCGTCGGTTTTTAAAGGGATTTGCTTGTTTATCTATAGTTGCTTAAATTTTGCAGCAAGCTCTTCCAGGGGGCTAACTCCAAATTTCTGAAACAATCCTGTTTAACAAACCTTGTCTTAGAGCTCGACAAAACAGTATTTGAGCAGTACAGGAGAGGAGGTGTCTATCGGCTCTCAGGGGATCATGATAAAAGTTCAACCCCTAACAAGGGCTAATTGTCTGAATGAAGTTTACATAAAATAAGCAGAAGGAGAACAAATTAGAAATGAGTACCACCCCAAAAAACAACTTCTGTTTTCTCATTACTTTTATTGGAGTGGAAAAGCAGCTTATTTTAAAAATATCATTAAAAGCTGCGACTGCTAAACCTAATGCATGCAGTAGGTGACTATTTAATTTCACAGCGTAGAAAATACTTGATATTTTATTCATAAATAAAATATTCAAATAATCAGCGAAGGATATTTTCTCTTTGTACAAACTACATTACTTAGATCATCTGCTTCTTGCATTATCTTAGTTACATTATTTCAGTTTCAGCTCCTGAACAAGTTACAAATAAATGACATACTATCCTTCTAAAGAGTTTCAGAGTTCAGAAGGGCATCACATTATGAACAGACTTTACAATGCACTATAAGAATTTTTAATAAACATTAATAATTGCTAGATCTAGTGCTATCAGCCACTGCCTTGCTATAAAAAATTAATTTCAATATTATTTTATAGCAATAAAATACTGACAATAAACATTTCCAAACAGAATCATTAACACCTCTGGACTGATCTCTGAGCACAGACATACCTAGATACCCTCGAAACTACAAAGGAAGCAGCACCAAAGCTAAAATCTGCAGATGAAACTGGAGAAATCACTGGACTACAGAGTAGGAGTAAGAAAGAAAGCTATTATGAACGTGACAGTTTAAAATACATGGGAAAATCTACATATCAGGTTACAGCAACAATTTGGACAAAGGTCTGTAAAAAAGTTATGCTTCATTATGAACCATATAAATATTTACTTACTGATCTGTGGAGCTGGTAAAATCCGTGCAGCTCGAACTGGACCATGGCGGACAGAAAAGAGTTCCTGAGCTTCACCACTGATCTGCAAAACATATGGATTATAAACACAAAACGTTAAAAATATATATACTTATAACAATATATCTATTTAGTAGGTAAGAAAACAGGTAGAAAGACATTGTAAGAAAGGTAAGTACGAAAGTTGGTAAGCACTGCCTTTCTAATCAACCATCCACAATTACTCTAAATGAGAATTTATCTCAGAAGTCTTAAATAACACAAGTTATCGTGCCTTAGACTGCATGACTGAGATATTAACACTATCTGCTATTAATGACTAGACATGTTTCACAAGAAACAGGACTTGAAAGTTGGCTGCTGACTAAAATGAACAAAAACTCAAGGAATCTGAAGCACTAGCATTTATTCTACACAGCGCATGTTTCAAAGAAAAATGGTCATTAACCAATGATAAGAGTGGCAAACAGTGGTGATTAAAGATCAGAGAATTTGTTCTATTGGTACATTCCACATTCTCCAGGTGTGAAAATTATGTTTAAAAATAGCGGGTCAAACTAACTAAGTTTGTCCCTAACGGCAATCTTGAAAAGATCAAATCAGCAGCAGTTAAGTAGGATTTCCAGACTTCCTGTAAACAGTTGGTCAGAACGCACTTTCCTAACTGCCTGGGAAGGGATCCGATACGGAACGGCAAACTTCAGGAAAATGGCAAACATTATGAAGCTCATTTCCAAATAACCAACAACTTAAAACAGATGTAACGGGACTAAGAGCGTAGCCAACGTGTTGGCATAAAGCTTTGCCAAACAAGCAGCTTACAGTATCAGAAGTGAACACATTTCCTAACAAGGTTCTTACGAATCAATAAACTATAAATCCAAGTCAGCTTCTTGAAATGTCATTTTATAGTTGTTCCATTTCTTTCTGCGCTTCAGATCACACGTTCAAAGAGTTAAAATACTACTACTGTTTGACCAACAAATCTTAAGTATACTACTTCTGACTCTTAGCTTACTTCCAATCCTCGCCCTGAACCACATTACTTCTTATCACTGCTTTAGATAATGTGGGCAGAACGAAACCTACCCCACCGAAGCACAAGTCTTTCATAAGATTACTGTGAAAACACTATTTACCCCAGAGGCAGCTCATCATTCTGTAAACAGTAAGCAAACACAGAATGTAGCGAACCACTGCTTTTCCACACTACGCCTGGAATAACACTCAAGCTACACAAATTTGGGGAACTCACATTCCCAGCCACTTTTGTTTCGCAGACAGCTAGCAGTTCCACATCGGTATGAATCCACATTACTGTCCATGATGCCATCAGAATTATTCCTGATGGACACGACAGTTTTGTTTCAAAACTGTAATCAATATGAGAATTAATCCCTTAGTATACCCTGCTCTGATTTTAGTAGGCAGATGTTCCACTCGTAGCAGGTTCTCCTCTTCCAGCTAGCAGCATCCTCTGAACAACATACAACCTCGCAGTACTTCAGCTTTTGCAAAACAAGTTTAATTCTCCCTCAGGGACAGCCAGAGGCCTCTGCTCTGAAGAGCCTGCTGACCAGATTCTATACCAGGCAAAAGAATGATGATCAAACTCAGCAAAGGTTTGCTGATTGCTTCAGCAGATCCTGAGTTTGGAGGACAGTGTGAAAAAAAAAAAAGCAGATAGATCAAATCTACATGCAGAAGAGACAGCCTGGAAAAAGCAGAGTGCAGCTAAGCAGAAAATGAGAAAAATTTAAAAA
>Ga0181612_117364_pt1 | contig 18209 bp, 9 predicted proteins | sample HoacroProtozoa21_FD_119630 | JGI IMG/M metagenome (GOLD analysis project Ga0181612, IMG submission 119630) | Hoatzin crop microbial communities from Cojedes, Venezuel. Combined Assembly of Gp0051906, Gp0051904, Gp0051908
CATTTTGGAAAGCAGTTAAAAAGACAGTGCTGTCAAAATTGCATGGTGTTCTTTTACCTTAGCCTGTATGAAGAATACCTGCTCCCAATACTATTGTTTTCTTTATCATTTACTGCTGTTTGCTGCCCTGTTTAGCCCCAAGTGTACAGACGTTCACTGAAACTAAATTAACTACTGTAAAAAAGGGTAATCAATGATTTCCTAAGCACACTACTATACGAGAGGTTAATGGCTAAATTAAAGGCTGGTGTAAGTCTTAAGAATGAACTGCAATTATACTGCAGATTAATTTAAAGCATGAGTATTAAAAGATAAAAATATAATAATCTCAGAATGCTTACAAATTTCCTTTATTTTGTTTTATGATCATGGAATGGGTGTCTAATTTTGTCATATTGCTTTATATCATGATGATATTACCATGTGTTTCTTTTTATGACAGAACTGTAGGCAGATATTTGAGTATAGCTAAATTAATTACTTAACCTACAAGCTACTGGTACCCTTATCTTTTAACATACTTACTTCCATTCAATTCACAGTTTCATCTGTTAGGTTACCTAAACACTATTTTCAATAATGGATCACTTACATATCTTTTGCTGTTTTGAATATACATGACAGTCTCTGAAAAGTGAAATTGCTTTTCACTAGAAGAATCCACCCCTAGTCACTTCTTCTACCCTGTGTTATTAGACAATGTAAGAATGGAAACAAGTGAGCTGATGACTTTTATCTAATAATGGACAAGCAATACATAATCTTGTTGGTCTACATAGATGACTGAAAAAGAACAGAACAGAATGTCTTATAGCAGCAGGAAATATGAAGCTACAGAAATGATTAACGATTTGTCACATCAAAAGTATTCTCTGTTCTGAGTACTAGAAAATCAGTTCATAAATGCTAATAAACATAACACATTTCCTGTCATCACAGTTAGTTCCTAATGGCTGCACCACTCTTATGTTTCTTGCCCAGCCTCTTCAGAAATGAAATATTGTTACAGTAAACTATTTATGAAGTGTTCATAGTAATACCAGTCAAAGCAGCCACTACTCTGGCAAAACAACTTTATTAGGTAGTTATCTAATGTCAGCTTTATCTCAGGATGGAAAACTAACAAACTATTTGCTAATTACTTAAAATTGCTGGCTCCTTGGGAACTACAGTTTAAATAATTTATGACTTAAACACCACTCTGTGCTTTTTACCCTTTGTAAAAATTATCAGTTCCTTTCCATTGTCTCTATTTCATAATTTGGAATACACACAGAGATAAGATGAATCCATACTTAAAAGGACGCACTGCTAGTAACCAGCTAGCTGGTTCAAGATACATTGTTCATGGAGAGGCAGAAAGAAAGAACAGAACGGCTCCACACTTATTGAAAAGAATAATGTATTGCTTTAGGAATTTTCTTCTCGCCCTATTGTCTTTTTAAATTGCTACCCAGATGTTATATGAGCTATCATTGTAAAAAAAAAAATTAACTAGGAAGGGTCTTATAACCAAAAATTCAGTGTCATTCTAGCAACTTAGAGGCTTTACAAGACTGATATTATTATGCAAATAGAAGAGAAAAAAAAAGCTCTTTATTCTGCAGCTCAAACCAACTATTTATGCAAAAGTCTGTGGTCACACTTCACCTTGAAATTACTTTTTAGATGGAGATAAAAGTCATTAACCAATACTAATTGTTTTTGTGAAATCACAATATTTTCACAAAGAAAATCAAAACCAGCAAAATAGGTGTTTTAAGCTTGGGGAGTATTAGGCCATCCAATCACAAGGCAGAATAAGTAGAAGGTAACTTTTGAGACCAGCTGCAGTGTATATACAATATTCATATTTAATATGAATTTGACAAATATTAATATGAATTTGACAAATATTAATATTAATATTAATTTGACAAATTAGCTGCAGGACAAAACTCTTTTTCTTTTTAATACAAGTAATTGGTCAAGTAGCTGTGGTATCATTCACTAACATGAACAGCAAGCACTAAAATATTAAAAGAAACAAATAAAAATAAAAAAACAACCCTGAAACATAAATGTAGAAGTATAGTCTTACACCTATATTACACACGACACTTTGAAGCAATTTATGGTAAGCAGTAGGACTGGAATGAGTGGTGGTGATTATGGGCAAATTGTTAAGGACTTGATCTGCTGCTGTCAGGATCTAGCAGACACTGAAACAGGTGTTAGAGTCTTACAGGAGTGCCTGTCAGGACCATTTCTGTGGCAGCCTCTCACTTTATAACACAAACCGTCCACATTTCGATCAGCTCTGGAGAAGAAATTGATCTTTTGCTGAACTCGTGCCAAGTGGGATCAGTGAGTCATGTGGTTTGTACAAAATAAGGGTCTGGCTTTCCCCTCATTTTAAAATGTGTGTGGAAATTCACAAATAGAACACAAAGCATACACATGCCCTGCTTTCCTCAGTGCCCTATGCCTCACTTAGAATTATCCTCAAACTTGGGTCCTATAAGGGTGGAATCCAGGGTGGAAATTGCTGTTGCCTAGCGTGCTGGCTTTGCACTATTTAGTGCTCTTTGGCATGTCCACTTGCCCTGCAAGCCTTTGTTTGAGCCTGAATCCTGACTAGGGGAAAAGGGCAGCCAAGTTGCTTAGCAACAGCTTTCTTTTTGGTCAGGTAGCACATGGTCATGGGAGAGAGAAAGCTGTAAATTTAGTGGATTTGGGTCATATCCAGGAATTTTACTTCATTTTCCAGAATTGGGCTTTTCCCTTACAAAAATATTGGGTCTTTATTCGCCAAAATCTAAAGCACAGAGATGGTTAAACAACATCATCCTGTAAAGAACAGGCAATGTTAGCCTAAGGGTGTATTTAATTCAGTTCTTCTGCTGCATCTGCCCTAGTATGCACTTCAGAAGGATATTTCCTAAAATAAGAAGCTTTCTCTCACTATCCCATTGATTTATTTCTTTAAATGAACTACTTTAATTATACGACAGTAGAAATATATACCTAAAAATTAGACTCACCTTTTTTTAAGTAGTAGGATATTTATCATTTTTGTGTTAGTTTGATTCAGTTTGATATGTTTATTTACTAATAAAGAATAGATAGTGATGAGGAGTCCTATATAGAATAATTCTTGTCTCTACTTCTCTTGATTGTGTACCTACTTGTAACACAGGGGTTAATAGCCTTTCTTATGTAAAACAAGACTTTATTGTATTGATACAAACTTGCAAAAAAACCCCAAAATTCTGGGCATTGGAAGCAACCATAGCAGCACCAGAATGTGTAAAGTGAATACCCCTAACTCTGTGTGAAGAAAATAGTGTTATTGCTATTTAACCCTTCTTCTCTTAAACAGAAACTCTCCTAATTTTCAACTGTACTGCCATTTTAGAATTCAGAGCAAGAACTTTTGCATCTCCTGTGCAAAACATGTTCTGTTCCTGAGTTCAGTGTAAATTTAGAAAGCAAACAGAAACATTATGTTTCTAAGCATATGAGTAACAACTAATTCTGTTTAATTTTGTATGAACATAAAAACAAAGGATAAAACAAACAACAAAAACCCTTACAGGACCGTTTTGAGGAGATTGCTAGCAATCACATAAACAAGGAAGACAAAAGCTGCTCAAGAAAGTGGGAAGGATGGATTTGTCTACATCTATCCTCTGCGAACCCAGATCTCTTTCTGAATATGTCCTTTGTGGTGAATACAGTTTGATGACTAGCTCTCTGAGAGAATGTTATTCAACTTTTGCTATGGAGTCATTCCATGCTGGAGTAGAGTTTTAGATGATTGTAACATGCAGTCTGGATAGTTCTGTATATATGTGTGATGAATGAATATGTTTACAGTTATGCTCCATATTGTAAGTTATATTTGTCGTTTTTGGATCTTAGAAAACCCACATGTGGAAAATACAGGATAGATATTCTAAATATTATTAAGATTCTCTACCAATCCCTCTTCAACATCCAGTGTGTTACCTGTAGATCATGTAGCTACAAATAGATACTTCTTAACAAAGGAAAAAAGATAGTGGAGGTGAGGAAAAATACAATGTTTGTCTAATTGCTTTGCATATAGATAACTAGTGACTATTAACACAGAAAACATAGGGCTAGGAAATAATAGTTTCCCAACAGATTTGCATTAAGGAGACTATGCAAAATATTAATTTTTGTTGAATCATTTTCTATGCTAACTTATGGGGATTATTATTAGCAGATAGAATATCAAGATTATGTGTGAAGAGGTGTTGCCTAGCAAATAGTTTCGGCATGGATCTAAACAGACTGAATGGGACAAAAAATTCTCAGGCGATTATAAATCTATCCATAGTGTATCATTATTCCCTCTGCATTTCATGGCTGTCATAAGTATGCTTTTGGAACTGCAGTGTGACAGAGGTGGACCATATGAAATTGATTCACACCTTAAGGCTCAGTGAATGGTTCCAGGGAAATTATACACTTCATTACACCTAAGCACAGAGAAATGAACAGTAATGAAATGCTAATATGCAGTGGCCATAGAGTACTTATTACCGACATAAATAGTAGTTCAAGGAAATGGCTTAGGTTAAGCAACAATCGATGTAATGAGTTTAGCTAACTCTTGATAAGAAAATAATGTAACGGTGTAGTATTAAAATGAAGAATAATACACACATCGAAAAATCGCATATAATAGAGATACAGAAAGGATCTGCCTAGAATATGGACAAACCAAGTATGACAACTCTGCATAAAGGAGAGCTAAGCTACTAATAAAGTGGCAGCATTACAATGGATTATTTTTGTTTTTTCAAATGCATTCACTTGCTAGGGCTACATTAACAAAAGACTTTTGTTTAATAAGGTCTGATATAATATGCATATTATTTAATTCCAGTTCATTTTAGGTATGGCACTCTCAAGGCAGATGGCAACAGCCTCAGCAGCATTTTGCACTAAAATTTCTACATGCACTCACATTTTTACTTTAAATATCAGACGGCACTGAATTTGATAGATAACTCAGATATAAAAATATGTTGATAAATTTAGAATACAGCCAGCTGAATTTTTAAGGATGGAATTACCTAAATAGATTGAAGGATTTAGGTACAAAAACTCAAGCTGAAAAAGACATTTAGAGCCATTTTAATCTCCCAGGAAATGTTGACAGGACTTTATGTCGTGTGAGTCTACTTAGTTGCTTTGTTGCAAGAAAAGTGATTTGAGTTTTCCACCATCCCCAGAACACCATAATAAATAAAAGTAATTTATCACAAACTTTTCATCAGTTATGCAATTCTTTTCTTTCTGGCAACACGTTTGACTTCCCTTTGCTGGGTGTTATTCTGGTTGTGCAAAGGTTCTGAGGTATATTGGCTGCAGACCTTTTAACACTCTTAAATAGAGAAAAGCAGAAATGAGACTGAGTCAGCAGAAAATCCAAGAGAGTTTGGGAATGTGTTTTCTGCTCCTGAGAATATAGTGATCAAATATTGATCAAATAGGCTGATGGGATAGTTTTGTATTCTCATTTTAAGTCATGTTTAATTCCTGATGCCTCTTAAGTATTGCAAATATAATTAATTTTTTTAGCAAATGTGAACAGAGAATCTAATCCTCAGTCATTGAAAATGCTCATAGTTCCACAGGTGTCGATAAAGAAATAGGTATTTTCCTCAAATTTTGGCCATTGTCTTTCCTCTGTTGTGTTGCCTTCTTCCTTTCAGTTTAATAATTTCGTTTCTCTCCTGAAAAAAATGCATATTGAGAAAGCCCTGGATTTTTTCTCCTTCTGCAGCCTATTAATTTCTCTCACACATACACACAGATGCACAGACACACAGGCATATACACACACACTCCCACATGGTACAAGCTATCTTATACGTAGCTCTCCAGGGACTGCTGTAAAATTATGTGTACACACAAGGCACCATTTTTGACTAGGTAATACTTCACAAGCCATATGACTGAATTTTCTTTACTTCAAAGGTAAACAATATGGCATCTGTCTAGTATCTAGGATATGATTTTCTTAAATATTTTAATACATATCTACTAGTTTTTTTAAATCTGATATAGAAGAGGAAGATGAAGAAATACAGATATTCAGTAGGAAAAATGAATGTGTACAGTAATGGAGTAATAAAAGAGAAACATGAAGCATCAAAAATTACTGAAAGGACTCTACACTGACAAACTTGAAATATTTCATTGCATTGTAGACTTAACTTGACTTCAGATACAATATAAGGAATGTAACAGACACTGTGCCAGTTCTGAAGAGTCTTGCTGAAAACTACTATTATAGTGGATAACCACATGGTTTGGGCCTGCATATACACGAGCTTATTGAGTTATGTAGGAGAGGTCCTACAGAAGGAAGTCCTTATGTAAGTTACTGTTTTTGTGAGTTCAAAATTATTCTCTAATCCGTATTTTCTCTTTTGGGACAGAGATGTTTCAGTAAGGCAAACAAGTTCATTTTTCAAATCACAGTGCAGGATGTTTTTACATCTTACAATGCACTCAACTGTGTTCTCAGAAGTGGTAATCAAAACCTAATATAGTGATACTACTTCTGATTGATTGGTTTCAACTTATTGTGCATTTTGATAACACGGAATTTTTTCATTCTCATTTGTTTCCCAAACCTGCTTCAACTGGTATCACTCACTTTACTGATCATTTCGCCATGTATAGAAAGATGTCTTTTTATTTCTTTTTTTTCTTTCCTTTGGTTTGGTGTTTTTTTGGTTTTTTTTTAAGGTAGCAGTCAAACCCAATAGTAGCTGGGTTTTTTGTTTGTGTTGTTTGGAAGTTGAGGTTCTTTTTGCAAACAGTCTTGGACGGCTCACTTCTGACATCTAGACACTATTTCTCAACTAGATTACAGATTTGTTGTTGTCCAGAATTGATGTTCCTCTCATGTTCATCAGAGACCAGGCATGCAGTTAAGCAGTGTACCTGAGCAAGTGTTTGCTTGTAAAATGTAGCTTCTCTCTTGGTAATAGCATCTAGCTGCCAAAATTGCACATTACATGTGCAATACATTTCATTAAACCATTGGGCTGAATCCCTGTCTTGGACTAGGGTTTCTGGATATTCATGGTAAATGCTCTGTATGCTGTGATGTTCAAGGAACTCTGTTACACATTCATAAAGAGGTGCTATTAGTTCTTTACACATCCAAAGATTTAGAGAGTCTCCTGGAGTGACAGGAAACTCATATTTTTGCTTTCCTTACAGCCACTGTTTGTTCTCATGTTTTAAAATAATGTATTTTAAAGACAGAGGGAAAAACCTCTGATTTCAACTCAGCAAGCTTTCACTTGCTTGGGACAAGAAGAATGTGTTTGAGCAGATAGTACTTCCTTTTGCAATGGTCTTCCTTTTAATGGATTGACCCACGTCAGAAAATCCAGAATAATTTTATAGATTTGCTGAGCCACTCTCTGTTCTCACTTGAGGGTAAGAAGGAAATTAGATTAACTTCTGTATTTTATCCAGAAAAGAATGGAGCACTCCTGATTTTCAGGTGGCTGGTTCATGTTTTGTAGGTATCCTATATCATGCAGGGACTCAGGATCTAGTGGTCATCTTATGTGCTCATGCAAATCTGGACACTGTTGTCACAGGAAGAAGTAAAGCCCCAGCAAGTTCAGTTTTTCATTGGAAATTACTGTTTGATATAGTCAGGGAACAGAACCCAGTGGAAAAAAAGATACCTTGAAGTATAAGGATTTCCACTGGGTGAATAATCACTAGGTAAAAGTAATGTCCTTTGCATGGCCTGTTAATTCTCTCCCAAACTCTGAGTGATCAGAGCTATTTTTCCACTTTCTCATAGGAGAAGGTAGTTAGAAGCGATGTTTTGACCAGTCTCTGCTTAAATCCAAAAGCTGAGTGTCACTTTTTTTGCTCGTCCATGAAAACAATGAAAGACAAACTTCATTGTCATATGACTATATCTTCTGTGTTTAGTTATCAGTAATCTGATTCTTCTAATGCAGCTAATTTTCCCACTTGCAAGATTCAACATACATATCATGCTTCTGTGATGGTGTCTTTGATCTGCACTATGACAGCACCATAAATTTTCTAAAAGTATTCTGGTTTTCCCCTGTGATTAGAATAAAGCATATAACAAAGGACTTGAACCCCTAAGAGCCAAAGACAGAGAGGGAAGAATTAATCTGTGAAACCTGTACACCTAATCTGACTGTTAAGCCTAAAAAATGACAGAGAACAAATCTTATGTAAATACTGCCTTATATACTTCATTCTTTTGCTTGGTCTTCTCTGCCTTTTTTCAGTGCTGTGGTATGTGGAATGCTAGCTGGGGCCCAGGCTGCTTCTCCAGGTGACTGGCAGTCATCTCGGCTAATTTATGAATTTGTGCAACATGACAGAGAAAAACATCAAAAGGAATTTATGTCAATGCTGCTTCTAGAACCACCAAGGCTTCAGAGAAGGACCATATGTTGTAAGAGCAGTCCCAGTTCTAGTTCCAAAATCATGTGGAGCTTTGATCATAGAAGGGGCCTTAGCCTCCATGACATGTTTTCCCTCCGTATGTGTTTCTTCATTGCTAACCTCCTGGACATTATGAAGTAGGCGTATATGCTTTTCTAGCCCCTTTTATACTTAATCTTATGCACTTCTGGAGCATGTAACCCGTAAAAAACCTAAATCATAAATACAGCCACCTCTTTTTTGTAGTGATTTCTCTACTTTGAAATACATCTGAGAGGGAATGTTTCAGTAGTTAAGACTGATCTTCTGTCCTATTCTTGTGCTCTGTGGCTGAGTAGTCAAGCCATTCCTTGCAATAACGTACAACTTTTCCAATTACTTTATGAAATTTCTGAGATCCCCTCTTTTACAGATTATTGGTTGTATTTTCCACGGAAGACTGACAATTACCTTCTGTAGGCAATGTCCTGAAACTCTGGTATTTCTGCACAGCTGCTGAAGGCTTCTTTCCCTTAAGGTTTGTCTACTGCTGTCAGTTCAAAATCAAATGGGAGTTACCAGATACATGTCTTATCTGCATGTCCCCCTCACTCCCCCTTCTAGTTCTGCTTTCAGGAACATTTAAAATTTTCTTTTCTCACCTAACTTTTCAAACGACTTGTTGAATCTTGCCAGAGGCCTCCGTTGTCTTACAGCTGGAAAAATCAATTTCTATTCAATTAGTAGATGAAGATTTTCCTGCTAGAAACTGAAACCAATAAACTACAGCTTTCCAGCTTCATATTACAGATCTCAAATACAGAAGAGAGGATACTGTATGATCACCACATATGTCACTAATCACAGTCGAGGGCTACTTCACACCCAGGTTTGCCTGTGAGTAGTTTAACGGTCACAGTAGTTCAACAAGAACACTTTTCCTGCTGCATATAGATTTCACTTATATCCTGGCTTTGTATCACCATTCCTGTGTTTTCTTAGTGCTTATAGCTTGGCACTGTGTTTCCAAACTGAACACAAAGTCCACAAAAATGATTAAATATTTGATTGTTTCCAATGGCAATGAAATTCTTTCTCATCTTCTTCCTTCCATCTCTTTCCCTACCTCCAGGCCTCATGTTTACTGCAAAAAGTACAGGCCTTAATTTTTTAACTTTTTCATTTTTTTCTTTGAAGGAAGGAAGGGAGGCAGGAAGGCAGGAAGGCAGGAAGGCAGGAAGGCAGGAAGGCAGGAAGGAAGGAAGGAAGGAAGGAAGGAAGGAAGGAAGGGTGGGAGGGAGCGAGCAAAGGGCCAGCATTGTTTCATCTGTTATTGGATCCTTGCTGAAAAAGAGTAAATGCATCAGTTTAATTTCTGTTGTCAGTAATACTGACTTTCCTTCACAGACACAGTGTTTATAATTAAAACTTTTGCAAGACCACGAAATACTTGTCTGCATTACCATTCCTAGAAAATTTGCGTGAAATGATACACAGTATAGAGTTTAAACAAAAAATGTATATTCCTCTCCCAATGATTTTCCCACTTGAATCCTCCTACGTCACAGGTTTGGCAAAGGTTTTAAGGAATCCCTCAGTAAAGTATAGCAACTTTATTAGAGGTCTTGGTGTGTAGTTTACTAGTCTGACCACACTCAACAGAATTTCTACAGCCTAGCATTTGTTACGAATGCAAGAAACAAAATGTCAATCATTCTCATCTTCTTAGTAAGAGGACATAGTAAAAGGAAGTTAATTTTTGAATTAACAATGCTGGATAAATTTCTTGGTATTCAGGTAACTCCAGGTCAGTGTCCATGAAAAAGAAAAATTCTGGTTGCTTGCAGCCCACTGGCTTTTGTGTTTTATTTCATATAGTCTGCATTCATAGTAGATGTGCTGAGAAGAAAAGACAAGTGACTATCCCTGTAGCTCATTAACTTTCGTAGATGTAGGCACATATCACTCCGAGAACCTTCTTTTAATGATATAATTGTTTTAATGCATTTGTTACTCTTGTAAGAGTTATGCAGGATGTGTCACCTCCTCTACTATAGTAGTTCATTCCATAGGCTTGAATATTATTCATAGAAATAAATTCTCCAAAACCAGTCTTACGCCTGAAACTTTCCATTAGAAGTGACATCTGTGCAAAGAAATTCACATTTTTCTTGTTCTAAGACATCACTCCCCAAAGTTTCTGCATGCGAAAGTGAAAATAGAACTTGGAGTTCAAAGTGCTTTTGACTAAGTGCCAGGTATTTTGAGATGCCTGCAGCTAACATATCGTTGCATGACAAATCATTTCCACCAACCCCTTTGGAGCAGTCCGTCAGTTTGTCTGCTATGCTCCTAGTTACTGGCAGATCACTTGAAGTTCTGAAGTGTAAGACATCATCCACAAGATGTCTGTGGGCAATTACTAGGTATTTCTGCACTTGTAGATCTCTACTGCTAAGTGCTTCTGTTTGGAAATTGGAGATTTCTCCGATCTGTTAAGTAGAAGTAACATTTATCGTACTTAAACTAGCATGTAATCATTGCTTCTCATTGACTACTATGACTATGTTAAGCACTACCAAGAAGCATTTGAACAGTACACTTTCCTGATAGAATGCATTATGAAGCACCTGTCTGGTGAGGGCTGAGACTTAGGAGAAAAACTGCACAACAGAACCAAATAAAAAAACCCCTACAACTGAAGGGCTGAAGTATAGTTTTTTATTCTGAAAGAAATATTGGAATAATTATTCTTATCATATAAAAGACTTTTTCATCTCCTGACTTCATATATTTCATATTAAAGGTTCCCTTAATCATCCTGGTTAAAAAAGGACTGTCCAGCATATTTTACGTGATATTTTCTGGAAGTGTTTTACTTTCTTGTGTTTCTTTACAGGCAGTGCTGGAAAACATTTGAGGAAACTAAGATCAGAATACCATGAAGTTGTCTTCTAATTGTGTAATGTCTGTTTTGACAGTAAGTACCATCCATTCTGATGAGAGATACGGTGTCCAGTCTGTCGACAATCTTGGTTTTGTTTGGAGGTTTGTTTGTTGGTTTGTTTAGGGTTTTTTTAAATAACCATTTAATTTTCATGATTGCAATTCTTTGTTTTCAAATAATTATTCCTTTTATATAGATATGTAGCTACACAAGATAATCTAATTCAAGGGTTTATTTCAAAGCTATTGAAGAAAGGATGGCATAAAATGGTGTTTTCAGACATGCAGGCAATTGCTGAATACCAAGCCTAATCTGCAAGCCAAGTTCTTACCTTCAGGGTTGCACAGGTGCAGCCAATCATGTGGTTCCCTGGCTTAACCAGATACCACATAGGGGTGATGTATTTTCATAGAAGCAGGCAATAAGATTTCATATTAGTTGAGCAGGAACTGGAACAGGCTTTCAGGTTTTTGGTTTTTTGTTGTTGAGTTCACTGGATGTTGGATTTCTTTAGATTTGATTGCCTTTTTCAAGCTTACAGGCTGTCATAGCAAAATGCTGAAAAAATCTAGTAACAAGGTAACAAGAACGCTCGTTAGAAAATAGACATCATATTACCTGAAGTTATAATTACATCCAACTATTTTTAATACAACTAAGCTTAAATATTTAATAAAATAATATATATCTGTTTAAAGACAAACTAGATCAAATAATAAATTAGTAAATATTAAATACTAATAATAGTTATTAATTGATCAGAATTAGTATAAATTATGCTGGAGAAAGGATTCTTATGTAAATTATAATAAAAACAAAAAAATAGAAATGAAATGTATATGGCATATTAAATATATCGCTAATACATATACTACATATACAAATATATATACTAAAATCCTAAAAATCCTAAAAAACCTAAAAATATTGTTATTTGAAATAATGTTCTGATCTTACAAAAACTCTCACTGTTAATGAATTCACTTTCTGATGGTTCTCTAGGAATGAACTGAACAATAGTACCACCGTCAACAAAAAACAATTACTTGAAAGCAGCTTTCTCAGTCAGCAAGCTTTTTAAAAGTTACCATAATTTAGACTGATCCAGAGGTTTATGTGGTCAGTCTTAGGCTATTACAACCTCAATTCTTACCAGGTATCGTATATTTAGTATAGAAAATAGAGACTAAAATCTCTCCCTATCAGGTGTGGATCTCCAGAAGCACAAAGCGTATCATGTGGCTATCTCTTCTTGGAGTTAGACTACAAAATTAAACATGAGATCTATTAATTGCATGTCTTCAGTATTTTCTGTTACAAATTAAAAGATGTTAATTCACCATATAACTCCAAGAAGTGAAATAGTTAAGAAAATTGCTGTTTGCTTCTAGGAGATGGAGAAGAACTGTGAACTGTAGATACATAAGCAAATGCTATGCCTAATCCGAAGTTTTTCTGAACCTGAAATCTGTAGCAATTTGGAAAAGTTAATGTTCAGGCAAATCCTACTATAATTCTATATAAGAAATTGTATTAGTTAAGGATTTAAAAATAGCTTAAAATACACATAAATTCTGGCATAAAGAAATGAACCTTCGATCATTTTGAAATAAAACATCCAGTCCTTCAGTAAACATAAAATTATAAAAAAAAAAAATTAAAGTATGCAAATAGGAAGTAGAGTATTTATCTTGAGAAGGGTAAAGTTTTAAAATATAATCAAGCTGAAATATTGTAAAATGAGATTTACTGCAACAATAATTTAAGGTAATAGCAAAGATGTCATTTAAGCAATTTGCAAATCGTGTATTTCCCTGCTGTGTTTGCAAGATTACCTTATGAAACATCAGGAACTATAACTCAAAAAGCTTTTCATTTACATTTTCCTGAGACCTAAAGGCAAGAAAGGACACTGTAGATAAAATGAATAACTTGATGATCTACTGGCTTCAATAAAGAAAATGCCGCCTTTTCCCTACTGGCTCAAGCTAGCACCTGATACATTCTTGCAACCTATTATATAGATATACTGCATGATAAAAGACTGTGCCTGGTTCAGTTGGTAAGAAGTTTTAGTGAGGTTTCTACATTATATTTATGAGTAAACAGATAATCATGGGTCTGAGAGTGCAGGAAAGGAAACTTACAAAAGCTCTGGGGAATAAACAAGGTATTAAAACGATTTTAACAATAAAGTTGTGCTTTACACAATTGCTTTGCCTTACATTTCTGCTACACCACAGGTTTATTTCTGTGGGAGCCCCACATTTCTGCCTCATTCCATTCTGGTTCAGCTCTGTCTACAATTACTGAAACATCTGAGTGCCTTCTTGTAGCATATTCAGTAGTGAGGTTAACATCTGTTCTGTATTTATTTGTTGCATTGTTTTCATTCCCAAAGAGAGAAAAATGAAAAGTGGAGGTTTATTTATTTTCTGTTTTACTATTTTAAAAGGGTTTTTTGTGTCTTTGTGGAGACTTCCAGAATATGGTACTATGGATTTATGTTAGAAGTCAGGATCAGGAAAGGAATGGAACAGATGATAGTGAGGATCTCGTTTGTCCTCAGTTCCCAGGGGAAAAATCTCTATCTGAATAAAACAGGATTTAATCTCAGACAACAAACATACACTGTCCTAAACTAACAGAAATGCTGACATCAGCTTTCACTGTAGGGTAAAAGACTATTTTTTCAGTAAGTTGGATACAGTCCACTGAGTATCATGAAGACAAGGAAAGCCTCTATAAATTTGTCTATCTTCCGTAAGGCAACAATGTAAAAAGGGAAAGCCGCGCTTTCAAATAATCTATGTTGTAGGGAAATCTGATATTATATGTGTACATAAGGTCTGAAAATTTTTTTCAGTTCATGTCACTTTCTTGCACATGTCATAGGAGAAAAGAAGTTTCTTCTAAAAAATAGTGCAAAGTTATTTTATATAAAACCCTGTACATATGAATACAAGCTGTATGAAATGCTTATGCTAGCAAATGTGAATCAACAGTCTTCTGAAAAGAGGATTCTTACTGAGGTTTACAATACTTTTTACCTCTACTTGGACTGGAAATAATACAATGAATCTTGCAACATCTTTGAATTATGTATTCTACCATGTCTGGCTGGTTAGGGCACACATACTTTGATGGCACAGAATGTTTGTACAATCCCTTCTCATTTTCCTACAATTCATTTTTCTCATTTTTAAATTCCCTACAATTCCTACTCCTGCTTGGGTAGGAAACCACAGTTACAACATAAATATAGCTTATGCTTCACTGAAATCTAGCAGTCTCTGATGCTCAGCTAAATCCGGTATGAATCTCATCTGCAGTCTACAAGGGCTTGATATTATTTTCATATGATCTAGTGCTCCTGCAGTAATTGGGTATGACAACAAATCTCTCCACTTTCATATGAAACTCAAAATTCCCTTTCTTGACCCTGCTTCTTGAAACAGTAAAACATTTAAAATTCATGTTATTCTTATAACTGTCAGTCACAGAAGGGAATAATGCAGAAAAAATTCACTTGACAAATGATAGTAATCTTATACAATTTTAAACTTGAAAGCTGCAGAGATATTGCAGCGATGGATTTGGTGCAGGAGCCTTCATGCTCACGTTGGAATGTAAATGGAAACAATTATGAGATACCTACACTTGGAAAGCCTTCTTTCAACCCTTTCCTATTTTTAGATGTCCAGCATCCACTTCCCATAAAGCAAAAGATTTTCTACGCCTGTCCACATAGGAAAGGAAAACCAAGAGATGGATCCCTCCATTTAAATTTAATTAATGTGCTGCAAGATATTTTAATCACCAGAGGACTCCAGTACAGTGATTTTGTACTAAACTGTGCTGTTAAGAGTTTTCTAGTCCTGGCAATAATAGAAAATCTATATCCCTGAACCGAAACCTCGCCAGGAGTTGACTTCCCTGAGTTTAGCTGAATGATACTGAAATAGGCTACATGAAGGGATGAAACCTCCCTTTTTAACTGAGTTTCCTCTTCTTCTTTCTTCATTTTATGAAGGTATTTCAAGCAGGGCATCACAGGCCAATGTCTGAACAGTATCTCGCAAACCTTGAGTCTGCTGAGTGAAGCACAAACCAACAGCAAACATTGTGAATTACTTAGTCTGCTAAAAAAGATATTGACATTTTCCTGAAACACAGGCTTGATGGCACCTTGTAACTTAAGTCTTCATGTGAGATTCAGGAAGTAGGACAGTGAGTGTTCTTGGTAAATTAGTCCTCCACTAGCAACAGATAAAAACATAAACAAAAGCATTTCTAGTGTATTATGCTAATACTGATAGAATAGGGGAATAAACTCAAAGATATTCTGTTGTGATAAATGTTAATAATTTATTTCTCAAAGCTACTGGGCTCCAGTGACTGTAAGATGTTATCAGGTACTGTAGACGGTTTAGAAGCAAAGAGTAATGTTAATTTCGCTTCCTTTCCAAACAATGACTTTAATAAACATGATTGTGCAAGATATTAAAAAGGAAGAAAATTGCCAGGGGAAAAAAGGATTTAAATTTGAGTTTTAAAAAGGTCATTATAATTAAGATTGTTTTTAAACTTTATGGTACATATATTGATCAACATAAATATTTTTGTAGTTACTCACTTTGTGCTTGTTTACTTTCCTTTTTAAAAGCAGCAGCTTAGGTAAAGAAACTACAATAGCTAACTTTCATATTAACTAATAAAGAATTTCACTTGATTTCACATTATTAATATATGTCCTACAAATTTCCAGTGAGGATGCTACTTTTAAAATAAATCCATATTGTAAAATCAACTGGAAATTTTTGCTATTATTCTGAAGATAGTTTATATGTTTTTGTATACAAGTAGAATTAATATCTAAATACTGCTTTGTAGAAGCAATTTACTATCTAACGAGTTAACTTTGACAAATAAAGCCCTCAGACGTTGCCATCATTATGAGGTATACATGAGTTTTAAAATTACAGACCCTATGTTATTGTTATTGGTTAATCAACTCCATATACAAAACCATAGGGAGCACCCCGATCAAGGAATAAAATCGATATTCTGGATTGGAACAGCCCCTCAACACTCTGGATGTAAGGTACAGATTTCTTAGGTTAGTGAGTCCTTTTCCAGAAAGCAATCATCAACATTAAGGGATTAAAAAAAGAATAAGAAGCTCATGTAACCAAATGAAAGAGTTAAACAGGTTTATCTGTTCCTCCATTTACATATTTCCTTTTTTTATGTAGCATAAGGAAAAAAAACCTCAAAGGAATGTCAGGAAAACTTTACTGGATTAGTTTCTAGCCAAAATACCTTTGGGAAATATACATGTATTATCAAGGTTATTTTTGTTTAAGATAAAAAAAAAAAAAAAAGCAGAGTGTCATATTCTTTTTGTTTGGTGGGAGGTAAGATTTCCAAGAAGGTTTAATAAGAACAAAAAGCCCTAATGACATTTTTCTTTTAGGTGAAAATCTCTCTTTCATCCACTTTTGAAAAAGATAAAGTACTGCTATAAAAATCTCCCTTTGCATAGGCAATCTAGCCCTCTTTTATGAAGATCACCTGGAGAGCTCCTATAGCAATACATTGCAAGAAATTCAGGAATTCCTGGACTCCTCAACAGATCATAAGGGCGAAAGTGGTCCGCTTCCCACAAAGAGCCCTTTTTCATGAAGTCAGGCTTCTGACTGGAGGTGGCAGGTAAACAGTACGTGTTTTTACCCTAGAAGTAATACAAAGATAATATTTTACTCTTTATGTCAATGTTTTAATACTGTTGTAACGCATCGGTATCAGAGGCCTATAAGTTTAGGCAATGTAGGTATGAAAGGGCATAGAATGTATCGAAGCTGACAGTAGTAGAAGAACAAACTTGAAATGACAGACTATGAACAACATTCTCATCCAGTAACTGTATGCGAGAAAGGTATTTTAATGAAAGCAAGATAAGAGATTTGTAGGGTCCTATCCACTACGACCCTTTTCTCTCCCAAGTGTTCAAAATATCATACTCATTTTACTGAACCTATTTGTCCTTCCTGTACTTTTCTGAATATTCTGTATTTAACACTTAACATAAGACTAATCTTTCTCTTAAAATTTTCAACTTGATTAAAATCTGTGCAGGACCATTGTTTTCACAGAATTTCCCCTGTGGAAAGGAGAGGTTGAAGGGTCATGACTAGACATTGCCAACTAATTTACATGAATAAAATTGCTGAAAAGGCCGGGAAATTTTTTCATTGAGCCACTGATATAACTGTACAGAATGCGACAAAATTTATCCGGCATTTCTAACCATGTCTGTAATGGTCATTGGTGCCAGTTTTACCCTTTTTGCTATATTTCTGTGGATATTCCAGACAAGATTTCTGTTCTGATAACCTCACTAGTTAGCATTATATATGAAATTTTGTGTGATATTCATCTCTGACAAGGCAGGGCTCTGAGAATCTCCACTGCATTACCAGTGAAATTGAAACAATTGATAGGATGAGGGGCAATATATCTCACAAGGTTTCAATACAAAGAAGTATTTTCATTTTTGGATCCAGAAAACAGTCACCTGTGGGAGAAGGTGTCCTGGGTTTGACCAGGACAGGGTTAATTTTCACTAAAAGCTGGGATGGGACACAACCAGACGGGTTGACCCAAAATGGCCAAACAAAACAGGGTATTTGATACCATGTGATGCCTTACCCAGTTCTGCGGGGGGGAAATGGGCGGGGGGGAGTTAATCGCAGCTCAGGAGCATGTAGGGCATCGGGCAGTGGGAGTTGCTCTGTGCATTTCA
>Ga0181612_159054_pt1 | contig 18209 bp, 10 predicted proteins | sample HoacroProtozoa21_FD_119630 | JGI IMG/M metagenome (GOLD analysis project Ga0181612, IMG submission 119630) | Hoatzin crop microbial communities from Cojedes, Venezuel. Combined Assembly of Gp0051906, Gp0051904, Gp0051908
AGGTTGTGGAGTCTCCTTCTCTGGAGATATTCAAGAGCCGCCTGGACGCGGTCCTGTGCAGCCTGCTGTAGGTGACCCTGCTTCGGCAGGGGGGTTGGACTAGATGACCCACAGAGGTCCCTTCTAACCCCTACCATTCTGTGATTCTGTGATTCTGTTTAGTCAGGTGAAGAGAAGGCTGAGGAGGAGGCAGATGTAGGCGCTGTCGTCTTTCAGGAAAAGTCTGTCTTGCATTCGGAAGAGTGTCACCAGCAGGTCAAATGAGGTCTTCCTTCCCCTCTGGGCTAGGCAGAAACCCGGAAAAGAAAATTCCAGTCCAAGTATTTGTTATTGGTCAGAAGTAGCTGAAAACAGGTGATTCTAATCAAAGTGTCAGGTAATTAGGAATTTTTGTCCTGAATTGTGTCGAGAAACAAAACTCAGTGTCTTTTTACATGTGTTTTGCTCTCCTCCTCCTTCCTCTGTGGTCTTTGCATATTCTTGTATACAGGTGTGAAGTCACTAGTCACTGGTTACTAAAACAGGGACTAAGACAACCTGTGGTGCTTACATTCGCTCCCCAGGCAACTGCTGCTGCGCATTCCCGAAAGGCAGAGAAGTGAATGGGATGGATCTTCATCCTGACACGATCTGATAGGTTTCTATAAACTGTGATTATGCTTTGTGTCAGCTTTCTGTCATGCCTAAAGCATTAAAAGAGAAACAAGAAAGAAAAAACCCTGAATCTTCTCCAAACAAAGAAACAGCACGTGCAGTCACATTTCCGAAGCTAACAATTCCTTAGTCCAAGTCACAAGCACTGTTAGTGAAAAGCTGCAGAATGCATAAAGCCCTCCTGAATTTCAAACTTTCAGTCTCAGTGAGCCCTTAGAGATCGTTTCATCTTCTCCGAGGGAAATTTTTTCAGTAAATAACTACAGAAAAACTACTCTTCAGTCCTTGGGAAGCTGGAAAATCCCAGGTGTCCTACATGCACTGGCACAGAAACCTCTACGGTGCACGTGCATAAAGTCTGGATACTACCTGTGTGATTTATCCTTATGAATAAACCGAAATATTACAGCCCATTTTTTCTGCCAAGGTCTGTTTTTCTTCCATTGATGAACAAGGGAACTTAAGCCAGTGCCGTCAGTGAGAGCAGAACATGAATTTTGTGCCATCTCCTCCAAAATATCTGCTCCACCCACTATCCTAAATGATCCTGTTGTATTCAGAAGTATTTCTTCTCTTAGAGCCTTGTGCTGTATAGCAGTGTTGTAAATCTCATGCAGGATATCTGTAGCTATGCCTCGGGAAAAATTCCTGGAGTACTGAGATGACTTAACCTGGATTTCTGAACAGAGCACTCTCATTGACATTACTGCAGTATTAGCACTTTATGTGGATTAATGAGCTCCACATTTATTTACAGTCCTCAGAGTCTTGTTTTGGGTTGTTTATAGACAGCATCAGTAATGTTCGATCCACTCTTGCAAGATTGTTCTTACAATCCTATGGACTACAAAACAATGGAGATTTTGCAAATCTGGATGTTACAAATCGAATAAGTAATGTGGTGAGCAGGACACATGGCTGTACAGGTGATTTCTTTGTACAAGCAAAAACATGATGCTTCAACACTTCTTAGATTTCTGTCCAAGGAACAGTATTTATGACGAGGAAATGGTGAAGCCTCTGCAAAATTGGTACTTCCTAAAAGTACAAGGTACAGCCCCACTAGGGACTGAAGAAAGGAACCTACAATGCAGACTTTAAGTCACTAGCAAATATAACGTTACATATTCTCAGTTGTCTATTTTTTTTTTAGAGCTAGTATCCTAAACCTAGCACTGTTCAGAGTTTCCAAGCACCATTATACTCAAGCCACAAAGATATGATCAACAGTATAGGTATAACACTTGCACAGAAATAGTAAATCTTTGCTTGAATCTTCTTCTCAGATGGAAGTCAATATTCCGTGCACCTTTTCTACCCTGGTGCATTGCTCCTCCCAGGGTGGCTAGTACTTCAGTGGCAATGCATGGCTATTACTGTTCTGGCTGTCAGGAATTTGCAATGCAGGTGACAGGTCTCATGGTAAAACCTACACAGAGAGCTAGAGTCAATGGATCAACCAGAAATATCTAGAGATAGCCTACGTAAGTGGATATCTCTATTATTTTGTCTTTAACCTACTATCCTAAATTGAAAATATTGCAAAAAGACAATAAGAACACATAGTTTTAAAATCAATTAGCAAATGGTTGTATTATAGTGCATAGCAATACGTCTCAACTAAAGGCTAACAAAAGATTTTCCTATATGTTTCAGCAAGCTAAAAGAGTAATTCCTCAGGGTGCTGTCAAAGAAGACATTCAAATTTTTATCACTCCAGTGGATAAGTACTTCTCATTTTAAAAAATTTTTTCTGATATAATGGCAGTAAATATACACATGAAATTGTTACCATTATTACAGTCTTTAAAGCACACTTCTTGGAAAATGACTATCTAATAAAGAGATGTCAAGTCTTTCATGAGAATTATCTCAATATGGAAAAATAGTGCTAGCAGAATAAAAATTTTAATATTGAAGCAGATTGCGCAGTGTTTGAACAATGCAGTTAATCTGGTTATTAAACTTTTATTCAGAAGAATGAAAAATTCACTGTGCATTGTTTCTGCTATTCAGTTTCTCTTTGACCGACATTCTGGAATTTGGCTCGTAGTAAAAACAGGCTCAAATTATGTAAAGTTTACAAACAGCAGGTATAGAGTGCAAAAATACCAATGTGACGTGAATTCCTGGACAAGGATTATGTTACAAAATTATAAAATAAAAAGTACAATGGAAAGATATGTTTTAGTTATCCACGTACACAGAGCAATAACAATGTGCTACCCAATATAATTTTACAGCTTTTTCATAATACCAGATTTCTTCCTTCTTCCCCATGCACTGTACCAGCAGGAATACAAATAAGTTTAGACTTGGTCTTGAGATGCCGTATTGTGACATTTTTCAATTTCTTTTAAATTTAAGCTTAACTCTGAATTTCCTAGGTTTAGAATACCTGTTTTGGGGACAATGTTGTTGTCTGCCCCAAGTTAGGCTAAAGATGCACTTGGCAATAACGTACTTGTAAATTATGCACAGTTTCACTATGTTAAAATCAAGCTAATAAAGCAAAAATAATTATTTTTCAGATGAAAAGTAAACAACAAACCAAAAGGAACCCTTACCATGGGATTTTTCTTACTCTTTGAAGATGTGAAGTCTCAAACTTAATTTTGGTTGTGAATTTTCTCCCACTGGCTCCTTCCTACTTTTGATTTTTCCTAACTTTGTGGACAGAAGTTATTGCTTCAGGCAGACGCCAGGACCAGCATAAGACAGAAAGACCATATTCCTCAGGAAAACAGAGCTTATTGCCTGGCAATATACACCAGATTCTCGTTGCCACCTGTACTTCCCAACATTTTCCTGGCTATATACCTCAAGCCCTCTTTCCTATGTTTTATTTTTCCACTCTTTATAAACACACGTAAAGATAACAAACATGTCTCAGCCTCAGGCCCTCTCCTATTCACTGTGAATAGGCCTTATAGAATAAATAGTTTTCAATTTTTTTCCAAGCAGATTTATGCTAAAGCTTGTGACACATAAGTCCATACTAAGGAAAGTCATAGTTTGTCCTCTATACTCTCTTAACTGAGAGAAAACACGTAGCTGTAGAGAAAGGGAGCTGGGACCTGAGTAAGAAGCTACTTTGGGAAACACAAGGGATGGATTCAGATCCTTTTACATGTATAATGTATAAGTATGTCCATATCTCTGTCTCTACAGCCACAATCGCATCACCTACTACAAAATGATAAGGGATTGAAATCTGTGTAATTTTACTCATCTGCAAATAAAACAGAAAAGTAGGTACAGGTAGGTGCAAGTAACTATAACTTGGTGGTGGTGGTGTTTTTGTTGGTTTTTGTAAGGAGAGAGGAGTGTAGCTGGCAGATAAACAAAAAAAAAAGATCAAAAGGAAAAAAGGAAAAAAGGAAAAGAAAGGAAAAAGAGGAGGTGGATTTTGATCTGAACAAACCTTTTCTTTCATTTTAAACACATTTGTGACAAACAACAAGCAAGTGAAGTTCCAGAAAGTTGTCTGTAGTCCCCTTTTCTTCCCCAACATATAGGCACAGTTCCTAGGGCTAAGGTACATACACCATTCAGAAGGAACAGGCTGAACCTCTGCTCTGATTCAGACAGACTGGACTGAAATCAGCAGGCACCTCACAGCACTACTTGTGAGGACGTGGAATCTGTCTCATTTTCTCGCATTCAGTCACTGTTTCATTTGGTAAAGCGAGAGCTGTTGACACCTCCTCCCAGTCCTTACCATCCCGCAGGTAGCGCCGCTCTCTCCATACCAAAGTGCATTTCCAAGCATCAGAAGGATCTGAAAAGCATCACATAAAACAAAAAGACTACTGGTGAATGGCCCCTGAGACCCTGGTTTGGCTGCGTGGGTTCTACAGCAACAGAACAGGAGACTCTGGACCTTCGTATCCTTCATCTTTTTCATAAGTGAGAATAATTAACTTTTGCATAAGGGAAAGGCTTTAAAAAGAAAACTGAAAGGCTCAAATAGTTTTCATTTGCGATTTCAGCTTGAAGTGTTTGCTAAATTAAGGATAGATTTGAAACTGAGTTTAGTAGTTGTGAAATTACAGAAGAAGAAAATATTTCCCGGTACGTATCATGTCACGTGGCTCCACATTCTCTTCAGCATTGTGAGACAAGTGTAGAGTGCATTGCTGGGGTTTGTCAATGTCCATGATACAGAATGACAAGTTTTAGCATCCTTGAAATCGCTGCTTGCAGTGAGTGAACCTGGGAGCAGAGAGACAGAGGCAGCGACTGCAGACCCGGCCTGGGGCGCCCGCTCCCAGGATGGGATGGCCGAGGACAACTGGTTGCACCCCAGCCACTGGACCTGCAGCGAGGCATGTTGTTACTCTGTCATCAGCCCTGGCGTGCAGTTCTGGGATTTGCATCAAATACCCTCCACACAGATATTTTCCACTCCATGAACCTATTTTCGCCTTGTTACCCACATCATGCAGGTGTGAAGGGCTTGCTCTGCACCTTCAGACTCACAGCCCACCAGACGGAGCTGCTGGGGAGCGTGAATGGGCTAAAATCTAGAAAACTGTTCTAGAAGTGCGATGAATTCTCACATGGGACTTGCAACACTGAGTCTGTCTCCTGGAAAAAGTGGTATTGGAAGAAAAAAAATATGTCAGAGGCATATTCTGTGGTTGTAAAGAGTCTGACCCAAAGTTTTCAGAAGTAGAAAGAAGAAATCCATTCATACAATCAAGAGTTTTCATATTAAATAGCTGAGGGACCTATACATCTAAACAGATACTATCAATTTATTTTTATCTAGAAAACAGGAATTTAAAAATTGTTGCTCCTTGTTCAAAAGGAAAATATGTATTTACTCTCATCATAAAGTGAGGATATGTTCTAAACTTGGGCTGTTTTCTGAGGTGGTCTAGAGTTTTTAACGAAACTTAAGACAGCTCTGCTCTTCTCCAAGAGTAGCTGGCAGTGCATTAAAGCACTGTAAAAAAGTACTTTTAACAGAAAATAAAGTGGATGTTTAAATCGCATGAAATGGAATAACATTGTTCCTTATGAAATCATAGAAAACAATTATCTGAGACTGTCTGGCATGCAATAAAAATGCTGTTCAGTACATTTTCATTTATATTGGCACTGCTGAGATGTTTACGTGCACAGTAGTTTGTCTTTACAGGAGGCCTCAATTATCCAGTGCCTATTGTTTTATATATATAATTTTGCTTCCTGAAACACTGACAAAGATAACCACCTGGAAAGTTGAAAATAAATTTTAAATGCAAGATGACTCATTTAAAGAGGTAGACATTTTTAAAATTTTGCCTCTAGTAGTGTAACTGCAATTTTGCATGCAATTATTTTTCCCTGAGATCACACTTGCAGATATGAACTACTAGGAGCCGCTTTTAAAAGTCTTGTTTTGAATATGGATGAGTGAGAATAGTTTATACAACATGTATCTGAAGGTCATTTAATTTTTTTCAGAATTAACCCATAACTCCTGGGAAATGACACTGCATTCTAAATTAATGTCAAACATCCTACAGTAGTACCGAGAGAAGATTCAGCTCTGGCCATAGAGTCTGCATGGTGTTATTACATTTCAGAAACCATTTTCTGTTATAGCACAGGAATGTGGCAGGAAGATATACTAGCAGGGTAGCTATAAGTATGTAAATGTATATGGGAATAACACCAGTTAAAACTGAAACACTCCATCTGAATACTTTTTTAGTAACCAGATTTTAATATTGGTAAACAAGTGAGTTTACTCAAATTGTTTAACTCACACACTCTGGAAAATTTGAGTTGATTTTCCTTTATGTATCAACATTCTATTTACATAAAAATCCCTAATAATCCAGGCTGCAGCTTCTGCTCTTTGAGTTCTGTGTGGACAACTAAACATGCGTACCAGTTATGCACTGCAGTGCATTTTTTTCTGGCTGAGAAAACTTAGAGAAAACTACGTTAATTTCTGTTTCAAAATTACAAACAACAGAAGTAAACAGCTCTAAAAACCCTGTGGAGATGCATCCATCTGCTTGGGGTAAGAATAATCATGGAAAAAATTGAGCTGAAGCTATTTTGCAGAATCTCTGTAACACGTAACAGAACAAAGATGTAAATGAAGTAGCTCATCGAACCCAGATGTTTTCTGCTTCCTCTCTCTCTACATACATTCATTGCAGCTTAATATTTTTCCTGAGGTATTCTTCAATTCAAATTGTTAACAACTTGAATTGTTTTGCAGAGGCAGATGCTTAATGATATATTCTGAATTATTAGGAATCACAAGGACAGCTAGGATTGGATCTGGGTTTTCATTTCGTTTCGTAATAATGCTAGGTGCTGGCAGTGAGAACATGGGTCATTGAAGAGCTTTGAAGAATATTTCAGTGAAATGTAACAGAAACATTAAGACTGGGATGAACAGAGACTGTATGGGGAGATCTGGATGTGGGAGCACTAGAGGGAACAGGAGAAGGGGCAGAAGAGCGGCATGAGTTGATGGCACCCAGACTAGCAGGTCATGGACATCCCAGCACAGATTTGTGTAATTTCTCAGGCAACTAAAGATCCAGAGACAGCCTACACCCAAGACTCAAACCAGTAAGTGTTCCCATCTGGATGGCAAGATAAACAACAGGCTGGAGCTGTTGACTACCCAGGGAAGGTAAGAAAGGACAATGAGGAAAACCTATGGACTCACAGAAGTGGGATGGGACAGAGAGGCAAAAAGACATCGGCAGCTCCTAAAGTGCACAAAAGACACTTTCAAGCTCAACCACTCTCCTCATCCCAAGCAGGGCCCAGGCAATACGGCGAGAAATCCAAGATGGTGTCTTGTTTTCCCATTGCCCTCAGGAGACATCTGGAGACACCTGTCCTGGTGCTTAAGAGAAGCAGGGCAGGAAAATGTGAGTGAATTGAGGTTTCTTTTAAAATAAAATTCCATTTTCCTCCAATAAGGGTTCACATGGAGCTTGTAGCAACAGTGTAGCAGCATTATTTCCTACAGCAGAGACAAGGTGATCCTCCAGGTCCCCAGAGCAGTAAGATGATCTCCCTCAGAGAAACAACATTACAAAAGCACATAACCAGTGTCCAGCTACGCATAGCCCAGTTAATGCTGTTACGGTCTTAGCTGGGAGAACAGCTGTTGAAGAGTGCTCTTCTCCATAACTTCCAGGAGTTAAAGTCCCTACTGCTGCACTGCAGAAGACCTGAAGAACTGCTCGCAGCCTTGCCATGCTTTGCCTTGCTCTTGTTTCACATTCAACAAACAGTGTAAGCCGATTACCTTAATTTTGGACGCTAAAAAAATACCTATCTTTGCTCAGTGCATTTATTTATTAGGTATCATTATGGTATTCAGGGTGCTTCATCAGGAAGGACTTTCTTCTACTATTTGCCTGTGGAGTGCTACAGAAATGATTACAGCAGTAAGCAGAAACAACCTTTTTCTGGGACTGGTTTGAGACATAAACCAAGCAGGGAGGTAGATGGTGCAGCAGCAACAAATGAGCCCCAAGAAAGAAGATTCTTTGCTTGGCAACCTTGGTCATACCACACTGTCCCCTAAGGTTGCTGTGCTTAAAAATGGTTTATCTTGCCATGCTGCCAGTGTCGCCCATCACATCAGCAACAAACAGTGGTGCCATCAGTGACTTTGGAGCATGAGGTGACACCACCTCATTGCAGCCTTTCCCCTGCCACCTCCAGGGCACCTCCTCCTCTCCCATTACCCCACCTTCCCCACCTGCCTGCTGAGGCAGCCTGGACACTTACCCAGCACCTCTACAAGGCAATTTAACAGCAAACTGGTTGTTAATGGGCTTGACTGCACTGTGTGAAGGCCTCATTTCTTTTCAATCAAAACATTTTATTTCTTCAGGGGTTTTGCATTTAACGTGACACAGAGTTCAGTTACTGGGCAGCTAATAAATGTATGCTACTACTCACTGTTGCACTGAAGAAGTATACTTTGGTTGTTTTACATTTCAAGGCACACAGTTTGCTTAAAATCACCAGCACTGATTTTCCCAAGCCTGTTCTATATTCATTACATACTTACATGTCCCCTGCTTCTCTGCATTACAGGGACACTTGCCATAAAACACATTTCCTTGGATTCCAGTATCTTCAAAACACCTCAGGTATTTTCACAGAATCCATTTTATTTTCTTCCTAGTGAAGTTTATTAAAATATTCACTGTTACAGGCTGTAGCACTTTGAATGGAGCCATAACTCCTACTTAACTACCTTTCTCCAGTCATGCTTCTGATAGCCAAATAAATTTAAACTTTCTTTTTGGTGATTTTTGGCTGTGGCATTTCCCTTACTAACTGAGGTAATTTCTTTAATGGTCATCAGTGTTCTTACAGGACAGGTGATTAAGGATCACTTTCAGCCTCTGACAATAATATAATTATTAGTGCCTGTTAAGTAGCAGCAACTGTGCTTCTGAAATACACAGTACTTTTCTATTGAATTCTCCAACACTTTATCTTAATTACTCCCATTTTGTCTGTTCTGTTTTCCTGCTACCAGCATAGCAAAGTAAGACCTTAGGTACTCGGCAACTACCACAAGGACTTCCATCCAGGGTTGATTAATCCATAACTCTGGGCATCACCTCCAAGCTACATTTCTTGTCTCTTCTGCAGTGAGAACTGTGAACCAAACCCTGCACACGGCCCTCGCAGGGATATACTCAGTCGGTTTTCTGTTGCCCAAAGCTCACGATTAACCAGTCTGGGTTTTGCGACCTTTTCCCTCACCTTTTGCACAGCACCCAAGCACCACGCTGCTGTCACTCTGTTCCCATTCTCCTCCTTGGTGATGAATAGCTCTGTGTCTGCTTCATGCTCTGCATTTCACCCCTTGGCCATGCTTCAGAGGGCAGTCTGTTTAGTCCCCAACAGAGAAGCATGAAAGACAACTTCATTACCATCACAGAAATAAGGTAGTATTATTTTAAAGATGCTAAACTCTGAAGAGGTCACCAGAAAAAAAGAAACAATACCCCAAGTTTACAAATTTCAACTGAAATTCTCTGTACCTTTTGGAACAGAAAGGGTAACTCACAGAACAATGGTTTCTCCATCCTTAAATGCCTCCATGTTAGGACTGGATGCCTTCTGAAAGACCGCTTTAAATTGGAATAAAACTGTGTTGCTCAGTATGAGACAAAGCATGTGAAATGCTCTGACTTCTGCAGTGAGGAAGCTAAACCAGGCTTATGGTGGCTCCTTTCTTTAAAATCTTGAACCTACATAAATATTCTATTTTCCTAGCCTTTTTTTCAGAATCCTTGATTACATTTCTAGTTATTACGAGTCCTCCATCCTGCATATCTCTTGGTCAAACAGATACATTTTGTTTGAAAGAAATAGGCAGCAACAATAACAAAGAAACAAAATTGTCAGTTTCTTACCTGATTGTTGATTGTGAGGACCTGGCAAGAAAACAATGAGAAACCTGCATAACTAGAAAGGCTGAGCAATGATTTTCCCTTAGTATATCTCAAAATACTTATCAGTATTATTTTAAGGACAGCATTAAAATAAGTAAGAAACAGAAGGGAAATGAAGGACATTGTTTAAGCACAGCAAACTGTGCCTTTGCTTTATTTCTCTTTTACGTTATTTGTATTGACTACAAATTCTGCTAATGTGAGATAGCAGTAGCTAGGACACTTCTTGAAGACTGTTTGGGGGACCTTTTAATTTCTGTTTCCAAGGACAGAAAATTTAAGCAAACGAAATACGCTTTGTATGAGAGAGAGTGTGGATGGAAATAAACACATAGTGTATTCCCAGTACCCATGTGACTCAATTACATTACAAGATACAGAGAAAAGAGATCCATAATGCAAGAAAATAGGAAAAAAAAGCCACAGGGGAAAAAAAGAAAAAGAAATAACCTCAAAATCTGATATTGTTCCATGCCTGCCATCAGTTTATTTAGCTTTGCAGATTACAATGTTGACCTGATTGTTAACTTTCCCAACCAATTTGAAATGTGTGTCATGTTTTTCTGTAGTTGTATAAACTGCCAATGAATCAAGAAACTATGTCAAGTCAAATCACTGCATTTGTATTAGGTAGTTTATTTCACTTGCTTTAGTCCAAATAACTTCAGAGTATACTGACACCCAATATTCAAACATGCAATATAAATTTAATTTACAGTCTCTTGCATTTGTAATGCATGGCAAATTTTAAAGAGAATGGAACTGTTTTAAATATTTATAAAAACTCACAGGATTGTAAAGTTATTGGATATTATAATTTGCTTCATACATAAACATGACTTAGTAAAAAGATAGGAGAAAAAGTAAAAGAGTTCTACCTCATGGCTTTATTATTAAAGGTTGTCTGAAAGCAGTTACAACATTAAACAAAAATGAGTTTATCAGAAAGGCACCTGGAAGTTCTCTGAAGCAGAGACGTGCAGGCAATACAGGATCTGCAAACGCAAGCTGTCTGCAGGGGCTCCATGCTACAGCCCAGACTCACACCTAACAGCAGGGCAGCTGAGGGTCTCCTGAGGATGAGGAGGAGGGAGCTCTGGGCATTCTCTCTTCAGACAGTAGTGATTTGAGGCATGAATTTGCACTTCAAGGGCTGCTCTTTGCCAAAAGCAGGGCGACTCAAGTGACAGTGTTTGTTTGTGCCCTAGAAACCAAACCACTCTTGACTGTCCACCTGGAACTGTGCCCCACATTTCCCCAGACAGAGGGAGTCAGGACAACAGGTGGATGACCATGGCTACCCTCCTTGGCTCCAACTAACTTCTCTTTGAGCTTTGTCAAGTGGCATTAAAAAGGTCTGCCTTCAGCCTGATCTAATATACATTGGATAGTTTTGTATCAGCTGTGATATATGCAGTTTCTAGTTGTAATCACAGGCCTGGAGCAGGTATGATGGCTAAATAAGACCAGAGCAGGAATACAGTTATGACCTCTTGACGTGCTAGGGTGCCACAATGAAATTTAGCAGAAGGAGTGGCTATAGATCTTCTGTTCTGCATCTCACCTCAAAATACAATGTTGCTAATCTGCAAGTGCAGTGAGGCCACAGTCAAAAAACCCAAGTCATGGAAATTGATTGAAACAAACATAAGAAACAGGCCATCAACCAGGGATAAAATGCAAATCAGTGCTCCCCCTCCTCAGAAAAAAACACCCCAAAAACCCTAAACTAGAACACCCCATTCATATAATAAATCCACAGAATAACTGGGATTTCTTAAGAGCAGCATTCCCATCATTATTATACTGCTAAGACATGAGTTCCCTAGTCTTTATGCCAGAAGAAGAAAAGTGTTAAGAGACTGTTTGCTCCTCCATGAGACAATTATCAATTGTTTTATTCAGCTCTTAAATTAGCTAATATAGTTAACATGATGTAAGAGTACACAAGATATTGCATTACCCAGGAACGCGTCTCAGGATGAGGAAAAGGAAAGGAGGGAGTCACTTGGAACTACACTTTTCATCGAGCAGACCTTCTTGTATGTAGCACAATTACCACTAGGAATCCCATGTTTTATAACATTACTTGTGTGCTAAGAGAAAAATAGTGAAAGGCAAGGTTTATCACTACCCCATTAGTGAGCTGCAGCATCAGTTACACATTGCCTGACTGGGCCCAGGACAACAGAAACATAATTAACCATTTTATTCAAAACCAGGGTATGGCTGACACAGGCTGTGGCCAGGGGTCTGCACAGGGTAGGGATGAAATACTGAAAATCACTCCAGGGAAGCTGTAGAACCCAGAGTTTCCATCTCATCCAGGAAGGCTTTGAGGAATTTGTTAGGCCTTTGTTAATTTTAAATACAATACCTAGAAAAATAAAGCCAAGCCAATATTTTATTTTGTATGGCAACTGACCCAGCAGTTCCGTAACAATTCAGCTAAATAAACTGAAATGCTTGCTGCCATTCTAACATGTTTAGAGATTTTAACAGGAAGTGAAAAAACAGTTTGGTTGACAGAAATAAAAAGAAAACTTATCACCTGGCATAACATTTAAAGGAGGACATAGATAACAAAGTGTCTTCCTTCATATCCTTTACTACCACATCATTGATCTCTTCCCAAAATACAGAACAATATGAATCTTCTACAATATCCTTGCTGTAGCTTCTTGCTCTGTGGTAATTCAACATGAAGTTTGTGAAGAGAAGCCAATATATGACCTGAAGCAGTCCCGTGCTTTGCCATTTTTGTAAGTCTTCACAAACAGACCTTTTAAACTTCAGCAATGGGAAATCTCATTCAGATACCCAGTTTATCACTCCACAAATATAAATGATACAGATGAACACAACACAGTACTCGAAGTCTACACCTTAAAGTGGAATCAGTATAGTCCTCCACAACATAAAGTTCTTCTGGAATGATCCAAAAGAAAGAGAAAAATTGACCATATCTGGAAAGCAGGGTCAGAGACTGTACCACCCCACGTTCTACCTTGGCAGGAAAATGATTATACCCCTCAAGATAATACTTAAAATATATGGAAGAAATTACGAGATCATTCCATAGACTTCTCTGTTTTATGATAGTCCTCTCACACTTAGTTCAAAAATACATAATGTTTAGTTGAAAAATAGATGATACAGAAGAAGAAATGCAACAGGAGACCACTGCCTTATGATGAGATCTATTCCATATGAGAGAAAGACACTTAACAGACTGGCAAATCAAGAACCCAAAACCATGAGCAAGCCTCCAGTTAAAGAATTTTTTTTTGCATTTAAAATAATTTCTCCTTCATTTGCTCCATCTGTCTACAGGACAGGATTTTTGGCTTGTCCATATGGAGTAAAACACCGAGATATTTGTTAAAAAATAATTGGGAGAAATCATGTTTGGGTTAAAAAAAATAAAAACTTTGAATTTACAAAGTTCGCTTCTAGTTAAATGAAAACTATCTACCACATTGTTTGGTGTCGGAAGTCGCTGCAAGGCCTCTTTCTGCACACCGCACTGGCAGTCCAGCCCAGCTGAAACAAATGCAGTGAGCACAGCAGTCATCAGGCTACCTTGCCGAGCACCCCTGTGTTTTCCCCCCAAGAAAAACCTTCCTCGTGAGGGCCATGTGGTTTGGCACTGTATGAAACTGAGTAGCTGCTGATGGGCAGCAGATGAAGCCAGCAACACGTTTGTCTTGGAAAAGCAACGTGTTTCCTGGGATTCGTGAACTCGGAAAACACAGTTCTTATGAGCCCTGAGTTTTCATCGCTTGCAGATGAGCAGCATCTCACCACTGCAGACCTACTAGCCAAGGGAAAGGTGGCTTTTAATCAACTTGGTGCCTTTTACAGTTTGTATGGTGTTTAGGTGCCTTGAATGCTGCAACACCTCTTCAGAGATTTCTTGCAATTTGAGCAGATCAGTTTGGCTACAAAGTCGCTAAAGCTGCTTTCTCCTCACACCACATTTGGAGTCTTTTCCATACTTCCTCCAGCAGAATGGATTATTTTCAGTTCCTTTTGCATTTTCATTCTCATCTGTCTCCGTTTTTTCTCTCTGAAGGTTTTGTAGGCATATGTAACTACAGAAGGAGAAGTCAGCAGCCAATTTTTTTAGGAAGACTGAAGTCGTCCACAAACCAACACTAATGAATTATATAATTTTTCCTTTCTTCCCCTTACCAGTCATTCAAAGCTGCCTTTGGAAACGGGTGCTTTGCTGTGGCCTGATAAACACTCCTGGGCTTCTGGCCACGCTCTATTTTAGCTTCCTGGAAAACAGCTAGTAATTCAAATCTTTCCTGCCTAGCAGTCAGCAGAGACAGTCGTACAAGCACCACTTCAATTAGATGCAAGCACACGATCAAAAGTTAAAAGTCCAACCGAAAAAAAAGACTATGACAGCAGACTTCAGAATGATAATCCTTACACTGAAGTCCGTAATGCTGCTGAAATATGTATTCAAAGACCATTCCTGCATAAGAACAATAGCTACTCAAACTCCCAGGGTAGAAAATGAATTGGACAAGATTTTGTTATTGGGCTGTACCAATTCTTTTTTTTTGTCTTTATCTCTTAAATAATATATACTGGCTGTCACTGTCATTAAAAACATGCATTTTTAAAAACCCTTAAGCCACTGTTTCTAGTTACTCTCCTTGAAGATGTACTAGTTGGTAACATGGGAACTTTCATCATATATCAATTAGTTAGTGAAAGAGAACTACTGCACATGCTAATTTACTGTTTTCATTAAATGGAGCTGAACAGCATTAACACTGATGAGCCTAATGAAATGAATATTACATCTCAGTGGATACTCTGACTGAAAACCAGAAAAGTACCTGCAGCTACAGGAATTTTCCACACTGGATTTTGGAAAAAAAAGCAGTTCATACGACTCATGCACTCACACACATAAATCCACAGAAATTTTCCATTTAAAAAAAAAAAAAATCTTAAAAGAGTTTATGTTTGGGAGGGATAGAATTTGCTTTACTGAACAGAATAAAAATTATTTGTTTCTGCTAAATGTGTCATTGACTGCTTTGTATCGCTTGTCCCAGAGCCTCACACTCACAGGGCTTCGAGTGTCTCATTTCCCACTGCCCCCAGCTGTAAGGCTGTTGGTTATGCAGCCGTCCACGGCAACACAAAGTAATGTCATAAGACGTGAAATCTGTACGAACTTCCCAGTGAAGGGAAACAGGAGGCACAAATAGACTTCTCTTTGGTTATCATCACTTTCGCTGCCAGTTTGCATGAATTAAACAGCGATGTCTGCAAAAGGACTTCAGAGCTTCAGCTGTGCTTAAGTGGGACTTGCATACTTGCAACTTAAGTGGTGAATCCCCAGTGCTGCAGACTCACCCCGTGGGCTCCTGAAGGCCAATGGCTGGCTGTGTTTTCAGAATAATACAACAATAAGGAGTCACTTCAACCTCTGTTACTCAAAATTCAAATTATTGAAATTTATTTTCTTTTCTCACTTTAAAAGGCAGAGTCATATTGGTTGGAAATACACGCAGATAAGGTAAATGGTACCTGACTCCTTCTTAGCTGCTGACCTTACAAGAATATATGGATCAAGTGAGAGAGACAGGGATGGAAAGAGTGTTAGAAGAGGCAGAAAAGTTAAGAATAAACTCCCCACTGCCTAATAATCTAGATGCAAGAGGAGACAGGGAAGACGTGAATACCAGAGAGTGTGGAGTGGGTCCCCAGCTAGATTTGGACTAACACATGATTCTTAATTGTACGTGAGAAATTCCAAGAAGTCATGAAAAAATGCAAACCCCTTGTCCTAAAGGCAAAGATGGAGTAGCTTTGCCTAAGAGTACAAAAGCCAGTCCAGGGTAAAGTATAAGAATTCAACCTTTTACTTACAACTAATTTTTGCCGATCAGCGATCTTCAGTGGAGGTATGATTCAGACTGTTTCTGACGTATCTGAGGCACGTGCTGGAAGCTGTCGGGGCTGCACGTCATCACCAGTGTCTCTCCCTATCTGCATGAAGGAGATCTGCAGAGGAGTCTGCATGAGAGACAGAAGCTCTGCTTCTTAACTAATGTAAATTAGTATAGCTTCATTATCTTTACAGAGCTGTGACAAATATATATCAGCTGAAGATCTGGCTTAGTCTGCCTTGTTCTGCTTCAAGCAAATGCACTGTTTATCTCTATTTTAATGCAAAACACCCTGTGAAAGCCTTCATTTTGACACAAGTGGGCTGCATGAATGAGAGAGAAAGATGATAAAGTTCCCAACAGTTGGCAACAAGATCCTCAACTAATGAGTAAAAAAATCTGAATCATGGTCCTGCTCTTCTGATGATGAATATTTCTAGCCACTGATGTCAGTAACACAGGTCTCAGAGAGGGGCTGGTTTGGGTAGGAGGCATTATTCTGCAGGAAGGAGTTACAGACTGTGAGCCCATCTCCCACCATCCATACAAAGAGACCCAAGCAATTCTGTCAAAGCTTTGGGCTGGACTGACGTGAACTGCACAGCTATGCCAGTTTAAAAAGGTGCAGTTCATTGCTGCGTAGCCACCATATCAATCCTTCCTCTACCTGACCCACACACCTCTTCCCGAGAAGCAGGATGCCTTGCCACGAGCTAAGCTAGGAGGGAACTTGGACAATGTGGTCCCAAGTGGGGCCATGTGGCCTCATGGCAACTACTGGAAAGCTTCAGATTGACAGTACAACAGATCAAGCTGAGTGCCCTGAAATCTGGGCTCCAAATCTTCTTCACTTTTGAAGGAGAGACTCCCTAAATTCTCCTCTCAGAATGGCTCTCATCCCTTTCTCCTTGGGAGAGGCAATCTGCCACACTGACAGTTCACTTTGCAGTCCATTCTGGGCAAGAGTAAATATTTGCTGAGCCTAGAGCACCATCACACTAATTGCCACCACAGGCATGGTGACAACAAAGCAGATCTAAGAGGCAGGCTCACCCCTTTCCAGTTTCAACAAACATTTGCTGTCCACTGTGTTGCTCAACGTAAAAAAAAATTGGAAATAACTTCATAGCAAGAGTCACTTCAGCTTTACATTTTCTACTGGCATAGTGTCAGCAAGGGTAAGCGCAATGCGGCACAAGTAAATGTTCAGCTGGCTTAGATGGTCCAAAACACCTGGTGCAACTCTTGTTGGGTCTGCCCTAGCTCCTAGCATGAGACCTGGCAAACCAAGGGAGGCAAGCAGCTCTTCCCTCATCGCAGAAAGCCAGGCGGTAACTCTAATGCAACACTGATGCTGACTGAAGACTAAGTAAGGTTTCAGATGAGTAAGGTCTATATTAAGATTTCAAGCATCCTACTCTGTAGAAGGATCCAGGAATCCTGCAAAAATGACAGCATCCTGTTGATTTTTTTTTCCAGCTATTTTGAATTCCCTTCGTTTCCTTATCACTGTTCTAAAGGCCAATTTCTTTGTTAACATGTAAAAGAGTATTTCCAAAGGTCTCATATCTAAGTCCTATATGAGAAGGCAGCTAGTGCTTTACATGACTGATTCAGAGGTTGCTGCCATCTGCAATATTCTAAATACCATGTCTCATTTCAGAAGAGACAGGAAGAGAGTCATAAATATGTGACTAAGCGACATGAGGAATTTGACACTTAAGGAGTAGCATTTTCTGCATGATCTCAAATTGGATAGAAAGAAAGCATATATTATTAGGGCTAAAAGATTAATTTCAGCATCCTGCAGAAATGGGGCCCATTGAATTTTACCTGAGTAAAAATTACAAACAAATTCAATGTGTGGACAAAATAAATACATAATCACTTCATACATTACCAATGATTTAAAATTAGGCTGGAACCTAATATAACTAGAATCAGAACCAGAAAATAATTCCAGTAACACCAAAATATTTTTTAGGTAGCCAATGTATGCAATACGATTTTTCTGTCCAATAAAGTAGATTAATAGAAAAAATACAGGAGAAATTTTCACAACAAATCATTGTAGATGGAAGAAAATAATAATTTGCTGTCCCATAGCAAAAGAGGGTACTACCAGACAGAGGATTATCCTCAAATTTGTTAGACTCCAGAATTCTGTTTTGACCTCTCAAACTTCAAA
>Ga0181612_100839_pt1 | contig 18208 bp, 22 predicted proteins | sample HoacroProtozoa21_FD_119630 | JGI IMG/M metagenome (GOLD analysis project Ga0181612, IMG submission 119630) | Hoatzin crop microbial communities from Cojedes, Venezuel. Combined Assembly of Gp0051906, Gp0051904, Gp0051908
AGTTGGGGTACATAAAGGCTTGCAATCATCACAGCTAAAGAAAGGAGGTGAGCAATGAGAACGATTAAGTTTCGTGGCAAATGTCATGGCGAGTGGAAATACGGCTTGCTAATTAAGACCAACGAGGGCGACCTATTTGCACAGCCATCAGAAAACAACCCGTATATTGTCAACTATGTGCCAACGGATAAACCGTACTGCATACAAGCAGACGAGAAATTTGACGATGAATATGACGTGTTTCCCGTTGATGAGGAGACCATCGGGCAATTCACTGGGGTATGTGACAGCAATAGCAAGGAGATTTATGAGGGCGACATAATAAAACTTCAATGTGCGCTGCCGAAAGATGGGTGTGTCAAGTGTATTGTAGAATATTCAACAAGCGAATACGCAACTTGGAATATAGTGAGCGATGGGTGGAGTGCCACGCTCCGCGCAGACACTGGAATGGTCATCGGCAACATTTACGACAATCCTGAACTAATGAAAGGAGGTGAGCAATGAACACAGTTTGTGACAGTAACGGTACAGTGATTAAGGATGGCGACATTGTAAGATACATATTCGCCCCACTTCACCTTGCACCTCGATATAAGATTGGACTAGTAATCATGGACCCGATAACATTCTCGCTCATGAAAATCGCGCATGGCAACAAGAACATCGACTTTCACTTTGTCGATGGTACTACCCTAACGCCAGAGTTTGCTAAGCGTGGACTTGAAGTGATAGGCAACCTTGATACAGACTCACACCTGCTTGGGCGTGGCTTCGAGAAAGGAGAGTAACGATAAGCTAGGCCAAGCGGAAAGAGTGCTTAAATGCACTCGGTCTAAGACAACGCAACACAATGGCCGTATTACAACAAAACAAGAATTAACCAATAAATGCAAATACAGATATGATTAGTACAACATTTTATGATGATTTTTCTATCGCAGACCGTTTCGGTGCGAAAGCAGTACAAGACACCTACAATAGGGCGTTCGAGAGCTGGAAGGACAACTACAAGTATTTAACCGCCCTCACAATCAACCTCAACTGGAAGCTCTGGGACCACTACGAAAAGGGTAACAAGCAACTGGCGAAACTCTATGAGAAATTGTGGATGAAAGCAGACTCCTACGCGACAACGCATCTCAAAGGCGATGAATTGCAATACTACTATAAAGAGACCGACTAATATCACATACGGATATTTCGAGGAGATGAAAAAATAAGCTAAAAACGATGCTAGAGAACATATTAAACTGGTTAGCAACTTTAACTATTGCCATCTTGGCGGCCATCTTCGTCTGCCATATCTTCCTGAAAGGAATAACAGGAGAAAAGCTATATGCGTTCACACGAAAATGGTGTAAATCCAATCAAGATCGAGTCGTAATACATGCAACCATCAATGAAAGTGGAAAGAAAAACATTTATGTGCACGGAGATCAAAACCAAATTGGTAGCATACTCTATTCATTTTGCGAGATGAACGATTCGTTCAGAGGTGTCATCATGCTTTTAGCAGATTACTATCGAGATGGCCACCGAGGAGCATAAGCATGAATTTCAGATTGTTTTTACTTGGACTTTAATATAAACAAAAGACGATGAAGAATGAAAATACTAAAAAGACGACATTGTTGACAAATAAACTACATGAGAACTCAGAAAGAGGCCAAATACAAGATATTCCTTTTTCTGAATTGTCTGAAGAGGATTTCGATGAACTACATGACTTCCTTGATGGAGAAATTGGTTCTAGAAAATATGATGTGATTGATAAAATTTGGTACGACCCGAAAGACGGAAACTATTATTGTGATGTCTATTCACGTCGATATGGGACAATAACAGATATTGATGTTACAGATATAATGATATTTATAGAAAATGGGCGCAACCCGTATGATAGATAACAAATTGAAAGACGATGAAGATACCTACTAAAATTTATTTGCCAGTGCATGGAACAACACTGGGAGCAACGTGGTTTGAAAAAGTTATAATAGCAAAACCAGGAGAAGAACCACACAAGGCTTATGTCAAAGAGCTACTAAGGAAAGGAGGTGAGGAAGATGATTAATCCAAGTGAGGTAAAAACGATTGCTGATAAGATGATTGAGCTTGATGAATATCTAAATGAGCTCTCTCATGTAGGAGATTATACGCGACGTTCACTAAAGATAACAACATTTTTTGATTATTGTGATGGGTATGTTGGCACTGAAGATGTAACAATCTATATTGATGATGCCGAGTTTATCAATCTTCTTGACACCTATGTTGAGCGAAAAAGAATGATGTTGGAACAAGAATTAAAAGACTTGGCTAATGGGAAGGAGCTTGATATTATTGATGACAATCTTGCTATGCAGTTACTAAACGACCATCGTGTTAAAAAAGTCGAGGAACTTACCGACATTGAGGAAAAAATCCAATCACTAGACTGATAACGAAGAAAGGAAAAGCTAATAAACTAACATCATCAGGTATGTTCTACATAGTTAATTCAACATTCGTGAGCAAAAAAATGTGGAGTTTTGCCATCTTACCCCTATTGTCTGTAACCTACTCAGTGGATGAATCGGCCTATACGCTAGGCATACGATTGACTTGGTTATTTTGGGGTATTGTAGTTTATCAATCGATAAAAAAAGGTAAGCGAGCCGATCCTCACGGACAGGTCCCGCTCAAATGCAAATAAGATGTTTAATCAATCCCTGCTGCCACCAAGCGGCGGCAAGCGAGAAATGATCAAAGATTACGACAAAGGTATAAAAAAAACAATTAAAAGCAAATGATAATAGAAAAAATTTTCAAACCGCCATAAAAAATAATCAAATATTGCATGATTAATTATATTTGATTATATTTGCAAATCATTTATAGTTCATTATGGAGAAGAAAATAGACATACGTAGTTTGGTCATAAACCCAGACAATCCCCGTGTCATGAGTGAATTTATGGAGGGGAAACTGATTGAGAGCATCTTAGTATTTCCTAAGATGCTCGATTTGCGTCCGTTATTGATAAACCAAGACCATGTGGTTATCGGTGGCAACCAACGCCTTACGGTGTTACTAAAAATCCTAGAGATGCCCGAGACAGACATCGAGGATTATATGTTCAACCAAAAGAAATACCGTTTAGGTGAGAAAGCCATGCAGCAGGCGCTGATGGAGTACTGGCGAGCCTGGAAAGCCTCGCCAGAGGTGAGTGTGCGCGTGCTTGACGACATCGCTGCCGACCAGCAGAAAGAGATCCTAGTCAAAGACAACCTGCACTACGGAGAAGATGATGTAAACATACTAAAACAATTCTTTGACCGCGAGAGCATCGGTGACTACACAGGCACGATGGCGTGGAACCTGTACGACTATAACGACAAAATCAATGACCAAGAGTTGGATTTACGTAGCACCTATCCCGAGAAGTTCCGCTGTGGCTTTGTAGAGTGCCAGATGACAGACCGCGAGTTCAGTGACTTGTGCGCCTTTCATGACAAGTACTTAGCAGAGCATGACGGCAGTGGAGATGGATTTTTAACCGCATTACTTTATAAACAGCTATGAAAAAGGACGTAAGAGCATTAACTATCAACCCCATCAATCCCCGAAAAATTGCTGTGGGTCAGAAACGTCGTTTGCAACAAAGCATCATGCTGCTGCCCGAGATGCTCACCTACCGCGACATCATCATCAACCCCGCAGGCGTGGTGCTGGCAGGCAACCAGCGCACCACCATCCTCAAAGAGATTACCACCACCTCGCCGATGGACTGGATGATTGTTTTGCAGGAAAATGAGAAATGGCTCAACATGAGTGAGAAGCAGCGCGAAGCAGTCATCGAGCGGTGGAAACAATGGGTGGAGAACCCCCTTGTAGAAGTGACCGAGGCCCAGCTCAGTGAGGACGAAGAGAAAGAGCTCATCATCAAAGACAACAACGAGTTTGGCGAGTTTGACTACGACCGTCTGCAGCAGATTTACGATGAGATCAACCTGGTCAACTTCGGCTTTGATGAGAACCTGTTTTATAATCCTGAAGAAGACGATACCGTGCTGGCCTTCACCAAAGGATCGACCCCTCGAAAAATTGATATGCTCTCGTTTGGCAAACACGTGGTTCCCGTGACCAAGGAGGAGTACGAAGCCTTGGTGGCCCGCTACAACGAGTATGTTGATGAGACAGGGGTGAACTTCGGATTTATCAAGAGCCTATTGGAAGGCGTCAACATGCAATAATCACTTTTAACATTTACGAAATATGGAATACGTCAAATTTACCGACATCCGCCCAGCCGCCTACAATCCGCGCAAGATTAGTGACGAGGCTTTCGAGGAGCTCAAAAGCAGCCTACGTGTCTTAGGGTTTATCCTACCCATTATCGTCAACCGCGACAACATGACTATCGTCGCTGGCCACCAACGTACCAAGGCCGCTATGGCTGTCGGGATGAGTGAGGCCCCCGTGTATTACATCAGTGAGGTGGGCATCGAATCTGAGATTCTGTTCAACCAGATTCACAACGGCGTGGAATACGAGCCACAAGAGCACGCCCACTGTATCGCTCCGCGCGAGAGTGGCGTCTTTTATGCCGATGTGCCACCCGAGTCTTTTGAGATGGGCGGTAACAACCCCTCGATTGTCAAAGACACCTGTCGCCTAATCGTCAAGCATGGCGATGCCCTGTGTGCCATCGTCTGCGGTGATGAGGTGGTCTTTGGCAACAACTACCTCAAAGCAGTATTCACCCTCGGCCAGCCCGCCCACTGCTATTTCTTAGACCCCTCCAAGCGCAAGATGTTCGACTATTTCTTTGCTCGCGACTATGGCGTGTTCAGCTACGACCATATCGAGCGAGCCGACTTCATGCAGGGCCGTGCCCAGCCCCCTCGCTACCACGACATCGAATGGTCGATGCTCTACCGCCGTGTGGTTCCTTTCCTATTCAAGGAGGACCGTCGTAGCGTGAAGGTGCTTGACTTCGGCTGTGGCAAGGCCGTGTTCATCGATAAGCTACGCAAGCAACTAGGCTATCGCTATGCCATTGGCTTGGAGTTTTTCAACCACAACCGCGTGGGCATCTCTATCGAGAAAGGCCATGAGATGATCAACAACTTTATCGCCTATGTGAAAGCCAACGGCTTGTTCGATTACGTCATCTGCGATGCTGTGGTGAACTCCGTCAATACGCAGAAAGCCGAGGAGTCGGTGTTCACCTGCCTGAACCTCTTTGCCAAGCTCGGTGGCAATGTCTTTGTCTCAGGTCGCCTCAAAGAAGTTGCGCTACGGCAGTACAAGGCACGCCGCAACACCACCGATGACTCCACCACCGTGCAGTTCTTTGACGAGAATGGGCTGACAGCATTTATGCAAGAGGGGCAGTGGTTCTTCCAGAAATTCCTTACACGCGACCAGGTAGATGCCCTGTTCGACCGCTATGGCTTCGAGCCATTCATCCGCTACGAGAGCTCAGGCTATTGGGGCTTTGGAGCCCAAAAAGTACGCGAGCTCACACGCGAGCAGTACATTGAAGCGGTGGACTACGAGTTCAATTTGAACCTACCCAATCATCAACGATACAATAGACAAGAAGATATCAAACCACTGTTTGGTCTAAGCTAAAAAAAGTTGCAAAAATGATTATTTTTGCGTATCTTTGTAATTGCAAATATGATGTTTAACCAATTTAAACGACGAGAAAGCGATGGTAGAAATTGAATATGCCTATCTAAAAGGCACGTATAAAATCCTTTGGTTGAGATACGTTTATGGAGTCAATCTGAACACCCACTGTATGCACTGCCTACTAGGGCATAACGACCGTAGGGTTTACGGCTATATGAAGATGCTGCAAAACCTCCAACTGGAGGAGAGCAGATATTATTATTTGTGTGGCGTAGACCAAGAATTTGATTGGTATAAAAACCTACATCTTGCCTTTGTTAGGAGTGTAGGCAATGTGTTAGAAGTCGATAACGATTTCATTAAGTGCAGAATCATCAATGCCAAACGGTTGCCCATCTCCGACAAGTATATCGACTGGAGCCTTCCCCAAGCCCGTAACAGACTTTTTTGCACTTGTCGCAACTGGCAATTTGCAAACTATCTTGTGAGTCGTGGCAATGTCACGACGGCCCCTGTGCAAGGAACGTTGTTTGGATAAGGACCACCTATGTCGAAGCCCTCCCTGGATGAATTTGAAGATGCGATACGAAAAGCTGGCGGCAACCTCTCGGTGACGGCAGGGATGCTTGGTGTCACACGGCAGACCATCCATAACTGGGTCAAGGAAGACCAAGCCTTCAAAAGTGTTGTCATAGATGCTAGGAAAAGGGTTTTCGATAAATGCTTAGACACCGCTTATGCCATAGCGATGGGCGTACCAATAGTTGATGAGAAAACAGGACGCTTTCTTGGCTGGCGAGAAAAACCAGACTCCACCATGCTACGCTATTTACTATCTATCTTAGGGCGTGATGAAGGATTTAGTGAACGGGTTAATGTCAATGTAGAGAACCCTATGCCTACGGTCATACAAGTAGTAACACGAGAAGGGAACAAAGACCATAGTGATGAATGAAATTTATCTTTGTGAGAATCCTACGGAGGGGTGTTATGAACTGAGGTTCAATTACGCCCCTGCCCTAGCCTATTATATCCAGAAAATACCCTCAGCCAGATATGACCAAGACGATAGATGCTGGCGGGTATCGAATCATCACAAACAGTTCCTGCACGAGTTCCTCGATTTCGCCCAAAAGCGCAAATTGACCGCAAAAATCGTACACCTCAACGAGCTAGGCGATGCCCAAAGCATGGCAGACAGTATGGATGATTTGAGACAGCCCTATAACCTCAAGCTAGAGCCATACGATTACCAAAAGAAAGGCATACAATATATGCTGGACCATAAGCGCTGCTTTAACGGTGACGATATGGGGCTTGGAAAGACCTTCCAGGCCATCGCTGCAGTAAGCATATCGCGAGCCTATCCCTGCTTAGTGGTGTGTCCAGCTGCCATGAAGGTCACTTGGCAAAGAGAGTTCATGAAATTTATCGGGAAGAACGCGATGATTCTTGACAACAGCAACCGCGAGACATGGCAGAACTATTATATCACTGGCACCTGTAATGTCTTTATCACAAACTACGAGAGTGTGAAGAAGTTCTGTGTGGAGCGGATGTTAGCAGAGCGCGTGACGACCAAAAACATTGTACTCGACAGGCGGATGGCCATGTTCAAGACCATCATTATTGATGAGGCACACCGATGCAAAGATGCCTCCACACACTGGTCCAAATACCTAGAGTGCATCTGTAAGGGTAAGGAATATGTTTTTCTCTTGACAGGCACGCCCGTAGTCATTAGCAATGAGGACCTTATCCAGCAGCTAAAAATCATGGGAAGAATCGATGACTTCGGAGGTGCTCGCAGATTTAGAGAACGATATTGCAAAGGGCCCACCAAATCCTCCAATCTCAGTGAGTTGAACTATAAACTGTGGAGTATATGTTATTTCAGGAGAGAGAAGAGCTTTGTGCTAAAAGAACTTCCTGAGAAGACTAGGCAATACCTTTCAGTAGATATCACCAACCGTAGAGAATATGAGATTGCGGAAAACAATCTTCTTGGATACCTGAAGACCTATAGCAAAGCAGATAACGAGACCATCAAGAGAGCAGCAAGAGCAACCGTGATGGTGCAGATCAATGTGCTCAGGTCGATTGCCGCAAAGGGTAAACTGAATGAAGCCATTAAGTTCATCCACGATGTGATTGACGGTGGCAACAAGCTCATCGTTTTCGCATTCCACAAGGCCATCATAGACGAAATTGTTAAGGCCTTCCCTGGCACCGTAACAGTGACAGGAAGAGATAGCCAAGATGCGAAACAAGCAAGTATCGATGCTTTCCAGAATGACCCTGACTGCCAGCTAATAGCTCTTAACTACAAGTCGGGTGGAGTTGGCATCACGCTAACAGCGGCCTCTAGAGCCCTCTTTATTGAGTTCCCATGGACCTCAGCAGAGTGTGACCAAAGCGAGAGCAGATGTCACCGCAACGGCCAGAAAGACAATGTTAATTGCTATTACCTATACGCCAAAAACACCATAGACGATAGGGTGCTAGAGGTGATACAGCAAGAGAGGAAAAACGCTGGCATCGTCACAGGAGCCATCGATATGGCCGACGAAAGGATTATCGATAAGACAATATCATACTATAAAGACAAAAAATTGATGTAACAATGACGACAATCAGAGAAAAAATTATCCTTCGCATGAAGGAGATGGATGTCAAGCAGTGCGAGCTGTGTGAACAAGTTGGCCTTCGCCAGCAAAACTTATCAGCCTACCTGAGAGGCAACAGGACAATCCCGTTCGATGTCCTCGAGAAAGTTTGCATGGTGTTAGGATTAACGTTAGGGAGCGTAGATAAAGTGTATCATTCAAAACCAGAGGAGTAGATATGTTCAGAGAAAAAATTCGTGGCGTTATGAACGAGAGAAGAATTGGCGTCAATGACCTGGCACGAAAGACAGGCATCAATCGTAATTCAATATCGAGTTTTCTTAGTGGGAACAGAGCAATTAGCAATGCTAACCTAGACAAGATACTCGATGTGCTGGGCCTCACATTGGTCCCAAAAGCGAAGTTTAGTTGGCCCTCAAAGGAGGAAAAACAAAGGCAAAATCAGGAGTAAAAATTTTACACTTTTTACACTCTATATGGGGGGGGTAGCGTAAATGTAAAGAATTTTACACTTTTTACACTCTATATGAGGGGTAGCGTAAACGTAAAGAATTTTACACTTTTTACACTCTATATGAGGGGTAGCGTAAATGTAAAAAATGATAGACGATGGGAGCAGTCACTGTCGAGGTTTTCAACAAACAAGCACAAGCGTTAGCGTTCTTGTCCGATAAAGACGAGACCGTCACAGAAGTGTTGTACGGAGGCGGTGCTCGTGGTGGAAAGACATACTTAGGCTGCCTGTGGCAAATCCTCAGACGGATAACGATGGCAGGCTCTGTTGGGTATATCTGCCGAGAAGAAAGCGTCAAATTAAGAGACACGACAGTTGTCACTTTCTTTGAGGTGCTCACTGATTTGCAGATGCGCTCAGCCATCGAGTTTAATGCTACACGGTTAATCGTCAACTTTAGGAACGGGAGCGTCATCTACTTCCGCGACCTCAAACTCATGCCGAGTGATCCCGAGTTTGACAGACTTGGTTCACTTGGCATTACTGATTTGTTTGTCGATGAGGCACAGCAGGTCTGTTCAAAAGCCATATCCGTGCTCAAGAGTCGCTTTTCTGTCCTCAATGGAAAGAACCCCGATGGCAGCACATGGCACACCGTGCCCAAAGCCCTGTACACATGTAACCCCCGAAGAAATTGGATTTACAATGACTTTGTTAAGCCCTTCAAGAACGGAACGCTACAGCCCTACAGAAAGTTCATCAAATCGCTCCCCCTAGATAATCCCCATGTAGATCCAGCATATATAGAGAACCTGCTACGGGCAGATAAGATCACGGTGCAGCGATTGTATTTTGGCAACTTCGAGTATGATGATGACCCCTCAACACTATGTGACTTTGATGCCATCAATGACCTCTTCCATAACGAGCATATCAGACCCGAAGGCGGGCGCTCCTGCTCAGCAGATATAGCGACCAAAGGGCACGACCGCTTTGTGGCCACATCGTGGGTGGGCAACTGTTGCTACATAGCGATAGATAAAGTGTATTCTCCAGGTAAGGAAGTAGAGACAGATTTAAGAGAGCTGATGATCCGTGACCGTATCCCACGATCACTGACGATTGTTGATGCAGATGGTATCGGAGGATACCTGGAAAGTTACCTCACAGGCATCAAAGAATTTCATGGTGGAGGACGTCCCATCGACCCCAGGTATGGAAATTTACGCGACGAGTGCTACTTCAAGCTGGCAGAGATGATCAATCAACGAAAGATACGGATCATCTGCACACCAGAGCAACGAGAGCGGATAATGGATGAGCTCGGCGCATTAAAGCAAGCCGACATAGATAACGATGTAAAGAAAAAGAGTGTGGTGAGCAAAGAGACGATGAAAGCGATTTTAGGACATTCCCCAGACTATATGGATGCCATCATGATGAACATGTTCTTCCGCAGGAAGAAGCCATCACCAGGGCCACAGTTCAAAGTAAGCACATTCAGTAATGAATAAACTGACAAACTTCCTATTGGTCACGGGTAAAACACTACTGAATGAACCTATTCACTTTTAAGCGATATCCTAACGAAAAACAGCATCCACAAAAAACGTACCTTTAAGAGATGAAACGAAAACAGCAGGCAAAGACCCAGAGAGTGTACACGTATTTAGAATTTTTGACGCTGTACCCTTGTTGCTCGGCGTCTCATAAGAGAGAGCTCGAGGACATTGCACGCCATGCCCTGCGGACAGACTTTGTAGGGTCCGCAGAAGTCCCCAAGAACTTTAATGCGATAACCTACGGAGACCTTGATGACCTAAGGAGTGCCACAGCATCAGAGGACCCCATCGCCGAGAGCATCAAGATCATTCTCAAGCTAGATATGCGTAGCATCTATGAGGCGAACTGCATGGAGGTTTTTGGGTTCTCTAACTTCTGCCGTGAAGAGCTAAGCAGGATCAACAACCTATTCGCAACAATCAAGGTGAACTATTCTCTGGAGGAAGTATCTGCAGGTGTTCATGATTTAGATTTTGGCTCCTTCGGCGTCCTAGACTGGTATGCCAGGCGGATGGGCATGACCAATCAAAACGATGTAAGAGATGTTGCTTGGATACGTATCTACAACTGCATGAAAAACGATTGTGCCCAAAATAATTTTGAGCGCAGGCTACAAAAACAATATATGCAAAGATGAACGACTATCAGACCGTTGAGAATAAAATCAAGACCATCGTCACATCACTTGGAGAGGGCATTGACTATTTGTTTGGCAACTGGGCAAAGGTGAACGTCTCATTAGATGGCGTGGAGCGACCAACGGTGGTATATGTAGCGCCCCCATCAGGAAACCTAATCGTCAACTGGAGAGAGGTTAGAGATTTGCCAAAGGTGCAGATAGGCTTTGTGTGCTGTACGGAGTTTGATTTTGACAGCACAGAGAATGACAATATCATCGAGCAGATGAAAGTCCTATTTGCGCGTTTCATCAAGGCCTATAACAGAAGCGGGCTGTTCGATGTCGTAGAGGGCGCCGTACCCTATAAAGTGCTGTACGACCATTTAGACCAAAATGTGACAGGGATATTGATAGAGCTCCCCATCGAGGAAGAAGATGGTATCTCCATTTGTGATTTTGAAGAAGAGGATACAGACTCAGAAGAAGAAAATACAGACTCAGAAGCAAATACAGACACTAACGAAGACACGAGCGATAATGAGTAATGGATAACTTACAGCAAATACTTACTAAGCATCTAGAACATCTCAAAGCACGCATAGCGGAGAAGATGGCATCAAGAAATGCTTCAGGACGGACCGTCGCCTCGCTGACCGTGGAGGTCTCTGGCGATGCTGGGGCACTAATCGGCTCGAGTGCTTTTCTTGCCATAGAAAGAGGGCGTGGTCCAGGTGCAGTACCCAAGAATTTCTCATCCATCATTGAGGAGTGGATTATCCACAAAGGGCTGCATATTGGAAAGACAGAGGATGAGCTACATTCCTTTGCGGGTGCTGTAGCCTATAACATCATGAAGCATGGGACGCGCCTCTACCAAAGAGGAGGTGAGCAGGACATCTATTCAAGTGCAATAGAAGAAGAGCTAGCAGACCTCGCCGACGAGGTATTCCTAGCGTTCACTCAAGTAATCAACAAGGACGACGACAATGGTAGTAAATGAATTTAGTATAGCAGTAGGTGATGCCACTATCACTCAAGTAATCAACAAGGACGACGACAATGGTAGCAAATAAATTTAGTATAGCAGTAGGAGAAACTACTATCTCGGGGTCATATCGGCATCCAGATAGCGTATGCTTCGCGTATAACCCAAATTTCGTTGAGCTGTTAGTAACCTCAGGAAGCCATGATGGGAAAGCTACCGTCCTGGTTGCTGGTAATGGGAAGTCATACACCATTGGTGTGACCTTGTATGAAGGACGAGCAAAGGTGTATCTTTCAAGGACCTTACAGTTGCTATTTGATAATATCAAACATCACAGAACCCACATAGCGACAGTGACCGTCTCGATATGGGTCGAAGGGGTCGCCTATGACGTGTTCTCGTTCAGCACGATGGTGATTTGTGGCACGCTCATGTTCGGCGAGCGCTTCTCTAGCCTCGGTGCATTTGAGCTCAACACCTCAAAGCCCTATTTCGAGCGCAAAATCATGTGGTTTAAGAATTTCCCATTCACCCTTAGCCTTTTCTCGGAGGCAGAGATAGCCGATAGTGAGCTGCTGAAACGTTTTGATGGGAAAGTCTATGATAGTTCATTGTTAGCCTTTGCATACACCTTCGACAACATAGACCAAGCATCAGCACCCGAATACACGACAGAGGAAGTCTATGTCGCCACCAAGGCCCAGTCGCTGACGTATTTTGAAAAGCTCAATAGGTTTTTATTGTTAGGCACCGATGGGGTCTATTATGCGGACTGGGAAGACACCAAGAGCTACGGTTCCTGCACACAGTTTATGGATGGCGATGAGCCAATCTCAGGTATCGTTTTTCGTTGTGGCGACCAATTCATGATGTACGACAAAGTGAATACGAAGATGGTGGCACTGGACTGGGGCTATGCTGGCAGAAGTGGTATTTTCGAGGTGATCCCCTCGCAGGTCTTTCCTGATGTGACCAGGAAAGCTGTCATCAGGATTGAGGGCGGCGATGACTATTCCGTGTTTGATGACACTTTTGACTACACGTTCTTCAATATGGGTTTCCTCAACCAAATCATACGGCTAAAGATTCGTCAAGAAAAAGACGGATATTACCTACGGTGGATAGACAGCTTTGGATTTATTCAGTACTATCTCTTTGCTAGAGGCGCTCTCACCTACGATAATGACTTATCGAGCTGCGAAGTGGAGGACAGCCTAGAGCATAGTGGGATGTTTTTCCCGAACCACCTGCGCACCCAATATGTCACCACCACAAGGATGATCACCTGCTGTGCGATGAACTTAGACAGCGACACCTACCGATATGTCTCTTCCATATTCGTCTCACCCATGATAGAGCTCTATATGGGGAAGTCTCGCGCAGGACTACACTTATGGCTTCCTGTGACCATCAAGAGTAGCACGCTCGTGCGTCAGGCAGACAAGGTTCTGCGTGACCTAGAGATGGCTATATTCTTACCCACCAAAGAGACCCAGGTGCTATGATGTACGAAGAGCTCTATATTATCAAAGAGGGTGCTAGGTATCGGGTGGACCTGAAAAAGCCCTCAGGCATCACCCTGAATTTCAAGAGCCAGATGTTCGGTGATCTATCAAAGATAACCTGTTCACACTCGTACACGTTCACGTTGCCACTAACGCTGAACAATAGACGGGTGTTCGACAATGCTGAAGACATCAGGATAAGCTCTACAATGGTGCGGAAACGCCACCTAGCTGAGTTTCGTCAAAACGGGATAGACCTTTTCAAAGAGGCATATCTGTATATAGAAGAGACCGCTGGGGAGTATAAGGCGGTCATGACCTGGGCGGTAGTGAAAGGCATGGAGAACCTAAAGAACAATGACATAAGCCTCAAAGAATTGCCCCTTGCAGGGCTTACCGCCGACTATGGTGGTGAGCAAAAGTATATCAGCGAGTTCAGCAACACGCGCAACTACCTAAACCCCATGTACGGATGTGGCCTTATGCCATACTGGGACGTGACGGGCAGCAGGATGAATCTCTATTACCCGCTACCTGTCGTGCCGATATACAAAATCGTTGAGTGGATCAACGCCTACTTCGGGACATCTTTCAAATTAGGCGTTGCGTACGGAAGTGACGATTTTGATGCCATCATCGGAGACTTTGTGCCGAACGGTTGCAGTGAGCTGATCAATAGAGGCGTTCTCCCACTGGTGGGCGTGGAGCTCACCGAGGAGCAGCTTGCAGATAGGACCACTGAGCTATCGGATTTCTCGTTCTCTGCGAATAGCCGTATTCAAGGAGATGTCTATGAGCCCTACAAGTTTTTGGGCTTGAGCAAAGAAACGTTGAAAGTTTATGATTGCGTCCTTTTTAACCTCACCGAGGCGAACATACCCGATTTAATAACTGGTGTAAATACCTATGATGAGAAGTATTATACATTTTGCTCTCACGGGAGTGTACCCAGTGATACCTGGGGCGAGAAGTCGTCAGTATATGAGTTAGACGGATACCTCATAGCCTCCTTTGAGAAGGTGGAGAAAGTCAGTGAGACAGAGCTTGCCTTGCCAGAGGCACCGACCCTCTCCATCTATCACCTAAAATACCAGGCCGCAGAGAACGATGAGGACAGCTCGGAGCTCACAGTAGAAGAGGCCGATAGCATCGATGGCGAGCCATACAGCGGTGCTGCCGATGACGCAAAGGTGTATTATATCTTTGATTTCAGGCAATCCAACGGCAAGAACCGATTATCCATAGAGACCGCCTCCTCTACCGCCTATCCACTGTTCTTCGCCTTTAACTTCAAATTGACATCCATATCCTCCCCCACCCCTATCAGGATCATCCCCGTTTATGATGCAACCATCGTGAGCAACTATAGCCGAAAGATAGACATCGCCAGCAACCTGCCAGATATTAGCTGTATGACATTCATGAAAAGCTTGTTTCTCATGATTGGCGCCTACCCCATAGTCACCGCAGAGGGTGACATCGTACCATCCTACTTTAGTGACCTCGAGGCCAACGTTGCTGCTGGGCACGTGGTCGATTGGTCTAACAAAATCGTCGGCTGTTACGGGGATCTACCCAGCGAGGTCAAGTATTCAGTCAATGGGCTCAAACGGAAGAACTATTACCTGATGAAGAGCGATGACCTCAACAAGACCGAAGAAGATGAGCAAGAAGAAACGGATGTCTATGAAGGAGGCTATGGCTATATTGCTGTCGATGATGAGACGTTGGACGAGACCAACACCGTTATCCAATACCCCTATTATGCCCCCTATATCAAGAACAAGAGCTTGCCAGAGCTAGAGACGGGAAACACCTTCAAAGCATGGTACCTCGATAGTGGCGTGCTCAAATGGACGAAGCCGAAGCCATCGGTAGGTATCATCATAGCCAAGCCCGAGCGGCAATATCTTGGCACTGGCGATGCCCTCGATGCGGATAACTACTCCGAGACGGGAGCATACTATGAATTTATGCAGACGTGGAACGGGTCAAAAAACATCACCGACAACCCCTCCTATGCCTATTTGCAGCAGATCGTCGAAAAGCCCATCGTGATAACTGTTAAGGCCTATCTGAACGAGTTCGACCTGCGCGACCTCGACTACCGTGTCCCCGTGTATATCGATAGATATAATGCCCTATTCGCTATTATCTCAATAGCCAGAGACAGCAATGGCCTTTGTAAATGTGAACTGATAAAACTCCCATAGAACATGGCAAATAACATCACAACAAGAATACTAGACATCCAGGTGCGTTACCAAGACGCCGTGGATAACCTGGCTAAGTATCGTCGAGCGGTCCTAGAGGCCTTAGAGGAGCAGAAGCAGCTGAAGCGACAGCTGAAAGAGGGGACTATTTCGCAGCGGGAGTATGACCGCCAGATGGAAGCCTCGAGGGTCTTTATCAACCAAAACAACACGGCCATCAACACGCTCACTAGGCAGGTTGCCAACCAAGTGAAGGCAGAACGGGAGCAAAAAGGCTCCATCATGCAAATGCGTGCACAGCTTGCATCGCTCACTGCCGAATATGATAAGTTGAGCAAGGCGGAAAGAGACAGCGCCAAGGGCATGGAGATGAAGAAAAAAATCAATGACCTCACGACAGAGCTCAAAGAAGCAGAATTTGCTACACAGCGGTTCTATAGGAATGTCGGGAACTACCAGGAGGCGGCGTCATCATTGGATGTGTTGGGACAGAAAGCGAGCAATCTCAAAGGCCTTCTTATTTCTGCTTTCGGAGGTCTCACCATGGGCAAATTGGCATCAGACATCGTTTCCGTCGGCTCCTCGTTCGAGGACCAGATGGGCAAGGTCAAGGCCGTAGTAAACCCGACAACTGAGGAGCTGGCCATGATGCGTGCCGAGGTGCTCAGGCTAGGAGGCTCGACACGCTACACAGCCACCGAGGCGGGCCAGGCTATGGAGAACCTCACACGTAACGGCATGAGCGCCGCAGAAGCGACAGCGGCCCTCGAAAAGGTGCTTCGTCTGGCACAAGCCAACAGCATTGAGCTTGCCGAGGCAGCAGATATCGTCACCAACACGCTCAATGCTTTTGGGATGGGTGTTGAGCAAGCCACAAGGGTAAGCGATGTGATGTCGATGGCTGCCGCCTCATCAGCGATGGATATCAAGATGCTGATGGATGCCATGAGAAACTCCGCCCCTATGGCTCACCAGATGGGTATCAGCTTTGAAGAGATGAACGCAGCCATCGGGGCGCTAGCTGATGTCGGCATCAAAGGCTCCAATGCAGGCACCATGCTTAGCCAGGTGATCCTGGGCCTCACGAGCCCTACTGACGCACAAGCGAAAGTGTTTAAGAAATACAACCTGAGCATTGACGAAAACACGATGAAGACAGAAGGGCTCATCGGCACCTTGAAGAGACTTAGGGACAGCGGGATCATGGAGTCGAGCACCTCGATGGCAGAGCTGAGTGATATCTTCCAGCGTCGTGCCGCCCCTGCTGCACTAACCCTATTAAGCTCATTAGATGCTGTGGATGAGAAGATGGAGAAGATAGGGACCTCTGAGGGCAAGACTGCACAGATGTTTCGAGACTCATTCAGTGGCTTTACCATTGCTATGGACTCGCTTAAATCTGCCTGGGAGAGCCTGCTGATAACCATCTTCGACAGTGCGGCAGACCATGCCATCGGCCCATTTGATGCGATCACGGCGGGGATAGCTTATGTGCGTGATAATTTCAGTGAGCTGGCACATCTTGTCACTGATGTCCTGGCGGCCTTCACCTTGACAAAAATCGTGCAGCACATCAAAGAATCGGCATCGGTATCAAAAGCTACCGTCGTGCAGCATGCCGAGGCGGCATCAGCCCAGGTGAACGCCTTAGCACAAAAAGAAGCGACACAACGTGCCAACGTGGAAAGCCTAAAAAGACAGTATGCCCAAGCATCAGCCACCGAGCAGGGGCTCATAGCGAACAAGCTCACGCTCCAGAAGGCACAGCTTGCGGAAACGGAGAAAGCACTGCACAAAGCCAAGACGGCTGAGATAAAAGCGATGGAGCAGGCAGCTGCTTACGCCACAGGAAGTGGATGGCAGAAAGGCATGCTAACGGCTAAGCTGGCCGTACAAGGTTTTGTCAAGGCAGCGAATACCGCCATGAAAACATTCATCCTAACAGCGGTCATTAGCATCGCTCTAGAGCTATTCAGGCAGCTAGATGATATGCTGACAGAGAGTAGCGAGGAGTTCAGCTCCCTCAAATCCACGATTGGTGACTTTATTAAAAATGCGTTGATGAAAGTAGCCGAATGGATAGGTGTTGTGATCAAATGGTTCGTCAGCCTTTATCAAAATTCATTGATGCTTCGCACAGCGATAGGTGTGCTAAAGGTACACTTTCAAGCGCTATGGAGCGTCGTGAAAGTCGTGGTGAAGAATATTGGCAACCAGTTTAAGATGCTTGGGAGGATCATTGGTGCTGTTGGCACAGCGATAAAAGGGCTGTTTAACCTTGACTTCGGGACGATGCGGGCGGGCATCAATGAATTAGCGAAAGCAGTGAAGAACTATTTCAGTGCTACATGGGACAATATCAAGGGCGGCGCAAAAGAAGTTGTGGACGCTGTGAATGATAACGTGCTGTCCTTGTATAAGCAGCCCAAGAGCCCCCCCTCCGCGACATCGCAGGTGGCCACTAGCTCCACCACTAACTCCACGAAGGACCAAGAGCGCGAGGATAAAATGATGGATACAAGCAATAACGATGGCGGTAATGACAATGGTGGGGGCTCTGCCGATACATCCAATAAATCGACGGCCACCACCAAAGCGACCAACAAGAACAAGGAAG
>Ga0181612_117930_pt1 | contig 18208 bp, 14 predicted proteins | sample HoacroProtozoa21_FD_119630 | JGI IMG/M metagenome (GOLD analysis project Ga0181612, IMG submission 119630) | Hoatzin crop microbial communities from Cojedes, Venezuel. Combined Assembly of Gp0051906, Gp0051904, Gp0051908
CGAATCCACGTGTCGGCGGGCAAGAAAAGCATCATGCCCATGCAGCAAAGCACGCCGAGGATAGGCACAAGCGGCACGAGCGGCGTCTTGAACGCGCGCGGCAGCGTAGGCATCGTCTTGCGCGTCACGAGAACGCCGATGCACACGAGCGAGAAGGCCAAAAGCGTGCCTATGCTGGTCATTTCGCCGGCCACGCGCGCCGGAACAAACATGGCCAAAAGCGAGATGAGCACCATGAAAATCAGGTTGCTGCGGGCGGGTGTGCGATAGCGCGAATGAATGTGCGAAAACACGGGAGGCAGCAGGCCGTCGCGGCTCATAGACAGGAAGATGCGGCTTTGCGCCAGCAATTGCACGAGAATCACGGAGCAATAGCCCACGAGAATGGCGAGCACGATGAGTTTGTTGAGCCACGGATAGGCGGGCACAATGTGGCCGGCAGCGTCGGTCGCGCCCATGTGGTCGATGGCGATGGCGACAGGTGCGATGCCCTCAACGCCGGCATAGGCGGTATAGTTGGCCACGCCCGTCATCACATGGCCGAAAAGCAGGTAGAGCACCGTGCAAAGCAGCAGCGAGCCGAGTATGCCGATGGGCATGTTGCGCGCGGGGTTCTTGGTCTCCTGCGCTGCCGTGCTCACCGCATCGAAACCGAGGAAAGCGAAGAAAACAACGGCCGCGCCACGCAAAACGCCCGAGAAACCGAACTCGCCGAGCGTGCCCGTGTTGGGCGGAACAAAGGGATGATAGTTTTCGGCGTTGATAAATTTCCAGCCGAGCACGATGAATGCAAAAATAATAGAAAGTTTGAGAACGACAATGATTTTGTTCACAAAACTTGACTGCTCAATGCCACGAATCAAGAAAAGGCTCATCAAAACGACGATGATGGCCGAGGGAACGTTGGCCACGCCGCCGTCGGAGGGGCAGGCGCGCAGTTCGGCCGGCACGACGATGCCGATGCTATCGAGGAAGTGGCAGAGGTATCCACTCCAACTGATGGCCACCATCATGGCCGCCACGGCATATTCGAGCACGAGGTCCCAGCCAATAATCCACGCGATGAGTTCGCCCATGGTGGCGTAGGAATAAGTATAGGCGCTGCCGCTCACGGGTATGGTACTGGCAAATTCGGCATAGCACAATCCCGAAAAAGCGCAGCCGAGGGCGGCGATGATGAACGAGAGCACGATGGCGGGGCCGGCATATTCGGCGGCCACGTAGCCGGTGATGGAAAAAAGGCCGGCGCCCACGATGCAGCCCACGCCGAAAGCCGTGAGCGAGAAGGGGCCGAGCACGCGTCGCAGGGTGCCTTGGCCGTCGCTCTCGGCCTCCGCCTGCAAAGTGGCAATTGATTTTTTTGAGAAAAGAGACATTTAAATGAGTTCTATACCGCCTTTTTTGCAGGCCTCGCGCATGGCGTCGGGCCAGATGCTTGCTTGAATTTCACCAATATGGGCTTTGCGCAAATAGAGCATGCACAGACGCGATTGGCCTATGCCGCCGCCGATGCTCAGGGGGAGCGAGCCGTCCATGAGGCGCTTGTGGAAATAGAGGTCGAGGCGGTCTTCCTTGCCGCAAAGTCGCAGTTGGCGCACGAGCGCTTCTTTGTCCACGCGAATGCCCATCGACGAGATTTCGAGGGCGGTTTGCAGCACGTCGTACCAGATGAGCAGGTCGCCGTTCAAGCCGGCAAAGCCGTCGGGCGTGGGCGTGCTCCAATCGTCGTAGTCGGGGGCGCGAAGGTCGTGGGGTTGGCCGTCGCCAAGGGGCCCGCCGATGCCAATCACGAAGACGGCGCCGTATTGGCGGCACACGGCGTTCTCGCGCTCCTTCGGCGTGAGGTCGGGATACTGTCGGCGCAATTCTTCGGCATGGACGAAATGAACTTTTTCGGGCAGGCGACACGGCAACTGCGGGAAACTTTCGCTCACGAGAAACTCGGTGCGCAGCATCGCGTAGTAGATATTTTTCACCGTCTTCTTGAGAAACTCAATCGTGCGGTCCTCGGGGCCGATTACGCGCTCCCAATCCCACTGGTCGACGTAGAGCGAGTGGAGATTGTCGAGTTCTTCGTCGGCGCGAATGGCGTTCATGTCGGTATAGATGCCGTAGCCGTTGGGCACGTTCTGCTGGGCGAGCGTCAGGCGCTTCCATTTGGCCAGACTGTGCACCACTTCGGCCTTCACGTCGTCCATGTCTTTTATGGGGAAGGTGACGGGGCGCTCCACGCCGTTGAGGTCGTCGTTGATGCCGAGTCCGCGCTGCACGAAGAGCGGTCCGGTGACGCGGCGCAAGCGAAGGCCCGTCGATAGGTTCTGCTGAAAAAATTCTTTGATGGCTTTGATGCCCTGCTCCGTCTCATATTTTCCGAGGAGCGAATGATAGCCTTGCGGCAAGGTGAGTTTGCTCATGCTCTAATTCAGTCATTTTGTTCTAAAACGGGCGCAAAAATATGAAATCTGTTTGTGTGTTTCCAAATTTTTAGAGCAAAAAGTTAGAATTTTCTTTATTTTTCTGAATTTTAGAATGCAAAGGTACTATTTTGGCGGCAAACTGCCAAGCAAACGTCGCACATTTTGGCGCGTTGCGGCGGCCGCGAAGAAGCGGGCGGCGGGGCAAGCGCAACAGGAACAACACATTTCGACAAAGGAAAGCGCGAAAAACGCTCAAAAAAGGCTTAAAAAACTCTAAAACAAGCAGTTTTGCGCAAAAAACACGCGAAATTTTTGGAAAATTCAAAAAATTTGGGGAAATTTGCACTGCAATATCCTCTAAATCAATACATACCCACGCTATGAATAACTTTCAAGGCAGAAAAGCGGACAAGGAAGACATCCTCTTCTCGCGCACGATCAAGGCCGGAAAGCGCATTTACTACATAGACGTGAAGCAAGACAAGAACGCGTCCTTCTACGTTGCCATCACCGAAAGCAAAAAGGTGGCAGAAGGAAACGAGTGGGAAAAGCCCACGTTCGAAAAGCATAAAATCTTTCTCTACCAAGAAGATATGGCCGCGTTCTTGGAGGCATTCAACGCTGTGGCACAGTATGTGCGCCAACAGTCGCCGGACACGCCCTCGCGCACGACCTACGAACAAGACTCATTGGCCGAAGAAGCCTATCGGGCTTACGACTATCCCGAAGAGGAGCAAACATCCCTCGACGGACCGCTCGATTTCGACATTTAAAGCCCAAAATTAGGCCTTTTCGATATAAAAATCCACTTAAACGCAAAGAAAATTCGATTTTTTTTCGATTTTCCTTTGCGCAAACCGAAATAAGGCCTATTTTTGCACTCGCTTTTGAGGCAAAACCTCGATTCAGCACGCACAAAAGGAAGTTTGGGTGAGTGGCTGAAACCAGCAGTTTGCTAAACTGCCGTACGGGATTACCGTACCGGGGGTTCGAATCCCCCAGCTTCCGCACCTTTGGCGCTTTCATCTAATGGTTAGGATACATGCCTCTCACGCATGGTATACGGGTTCGATTCCCGTAGGCGCTACGAGCAACGCCCTCACGTCGGCATCGGCGTGAGGGCGTACTTGTAAATTGATAATTAATAATTGATAATTTGATAATTACGCGCGCGCACGCACATTAAAATAAATATATATGCTGACAATCAAACAAATTTCGGAGAACAAGGAAGCCTGCCTCCGTGGCCTCCACAAGAAAGGCTTTGCCGATGCCGAGAACGCCATCGAAAACGTGTTGGCGCTCGACGCACAACGCAAAACAGCGCAAGGCGAACTCGATGCGCTCTTGAACAAACAAAAGGGACTCGCCGCACAAATCGGCGCCCTCATGAAAGAAGGCAAACGCGACGAAGCCGAAGCCATCAAAGCCGAAGTGGCCGAGATGAAAACGCGCTCGCGTGAACTCGAAGAGACCATGCGCAACGCGCAAAATGAGTGCCGCAACGCCCTCTACGCCATCCCCAACCTGCCCTACGACGAAGTGCCCGAAGGACGCACCGCCGAAGACAATCAAGTGGTGAAAACCGGCGGCCAACTCATCGAACTGCCCGAGAATCCCCTGCCCCACTGGGAACTCGCGCGCAAATACAACCTCATCGACTTCGACCTCGGCGTGAAAATCTCCGGCGCCGGCTTCCCCGTCTACATTGGCTGGGGTGCCCGCCTGCAACGCGCCCTCATCGACTTCTTCCTCGATGAGGCTCGCAAAGCCGGCTACACCGAAATCATGCCGCCCACCGTGGTGAACGCCGCTTCGGGCTATGGCACCGGTCAGCTGCCCGACAAAGAAGGCCAAATGTACCACTGCGAAGTGGACGACCTCTACTTGATTCCCACGGCCGAAGTGCCCGTCACGAACATCTACCGCGACGTGATTCTCGATGAGAAAGACCTGCCCATCAAGAACTGCGCCTATACGCAATGCTTCCGCCGCGAAGCCGGCTCCTACGGCAAGGATGTGCGCGGATTGAACCGCCTTCACGAATTTTCGAAGGTCGAAATCGTGCGCATCGACACGCCCGAGCACAGCCGCGAGAGCCACAAAGAAATGCTCGCCCACGTCGAAGGCCTGCTCCAGAAACTCGAACTGCCCTACCGCATCCTGCTGCTCTGCGGCGGCGACATGAGCTTCACGTCGTCGATTTGCTACGACTTCGAAGTCTATAGCGAAGCCCAAAAGCGCTGGCTCGAAGTGAGCTCCGTCTCCAATTTCGACTCCTACCAAGCCAACCGCATGCAATGCCGCTTCCGTGGCGACGACAAGAAGATTCGCCTCGCCCATACGCTCAACGGCTCCGCATTGGCCCTGCCGCGCATCGTGGCCGCCCTGCTCGAAGACTTCCAAACGCCCGAGGGCATTCGCATTCCCAAGGCGCTGCAGCCCTACATGGGCACCGACATCATCAAATAAGTCGGCACACACGTGGCAGACGGACGCATCCTCGCTCTCGACTATGGCAAGCGCCGCACCGGCATCGCCGTCAGCGACCCCCTGCAACTCATTGCCGGCGGATTGTGTACGGTGGAAACGCGCCAAATCAAGGCCTTCTTGACCGACTACCTCGCGAAAGAAACGGTGGCGTGCATCGTGCTCGGCCTACCCACGCAGACAACGGGCGAAGCGTCTGAAAATCAGCAGCGAGTGCGCACGTTCGCCGCGTGGATTAAGCAGCAATTCCCCGCCACCGACGTAGAATTCTACGACGAGCGCTATACTTCGGTCTTAGCCCACCGCGCCATCATCGCCGGCGGCATTCCGCGCATGAAACGCCGCGACAAAGCGCTCACCGACGAGGTGGCTGCCACCATCATCTTGGAAGATTTTCTCGAAAGCCGCCGCCAACGCGGCTGACGCCCGCCGCAAAAGCTGCGAAGCAGCGCGCAATTTTCCTTGCGAAGCCGGCAAAAAAACGGCCGCCGGCTCGGAAAAACAAATTTGTGACTATAATTTAAAAATTTGTGGCTATAATTTTAAAATTATAGGCTATAATTTCTAAATTATAGTCACAAATTTATTTTTTGCTGCTTTCATCGGGGATTTTGGAGCATTCATTCGAAATTTTGCGGGCGGCGTTTGCGATTTTGCGGAGTTGATGCGCGTTTTTCGCGCGTTCACTTGGTGGCTCGCGCCGAATGTGCTACCTTTGCAAGCGACATAAGAAAAATTTTAGGGGTGCCTGCCCATTTGGGCGGCTGAGATTACACCCTTAAGCAACTGATCGGGACAATTCCCGCGTAGTGAAAAATTTTTAAGCAGCATGAAACACGCTTTGCTTCTTTTTGGCGCGGCCGCATGTGCGGTGGCCAATGCTCAAACGAGCCTTTCGGATTCAGTTTCAGCGCGTGAGCGAACGCTCGAGAGCGCGCAAGTGGTGGCCACAAGGGCCGGAAATCAAACGCCCGTCGCCTTCTCAAATCTTTCAAAAAAGGACATCGCCGAGACGAACTTCGGACGCGACCTCCCCTATCTGCTCACGTCCACGCCGAGCGTCACGGTGGCGGGCGACGCGGGCGCCGGCATCGGCTACACCTACCTGCGCATCCGCGGAACCGACCCCACGCGCATCAACATCACGGCGAACGGCATACCCTTGAACGACGCCGAAAGCAATTCGATTTATTGGGTGAATATGGGTGACTTCGCCTCGAGCGTGGGCAGCGTGCAGGTGCAAAGGGGCGTCGGCACGAGCACCATCGGCAGCGGCGCGTTCGGCGGAAACGTGAATATGCAAACCGAGAGCATCAGCGATGAGCCTTTTGCCGAACTGGCCGGCTCGGTGGGCTCCTACGGCACGCACAAGGAGACTTTGCGCTTCGGGACGGGCCGACTCGGCGGCCATTGGAAGGTGGGCGGACGCCTGTCGAACATTGGGTCCGACGGATACATCGACCGCGCCTCGACCGACCTGAATTCCTACTTCTTGCAGGGCGGATATTTTGGCGACAGGACTACGGTTAAGTTCATCACTTTCAACGGAAAAGAGGAAACCTACCACGCTTGGGACTATGCCACGCACGCCCAGATGCAGGAGTACGGACGCACCTACAATCCGAGCGGCAAATATACGGATTCTGACGGGAATACGCAATTTTATAAGAATCAAATTGACAATTATCACCAACAACACTATCAACTGCTTTGGAATCAGACGCTTACGGACGCCCTGACGCTCACGTCGGCGCTTCACTACACGCGCGGCAAGGGCTATTATGAGCAATATAAGACTTCGCGCAAGCTGTACCAGTATGGCTTGGAGTCGGCGCTGGGGGCCAAGAGCGATTTGGTGCGTCGCAAATACAGCGAGGCCGATTTCTACGGCACGACGCTCGCACTGCTCTACAAAAAGGGGCGCTGGGACGCTGCCGTGGGCGGTGCTTGGAACAAATACGACGGCCGCCACTACGGCAAGGTGCTGTGGGTGAGAGAGTTTCAGGGCGCCATCGACCCGCTGCAGGAATACTATCGCAATTATGCGCACAAAAAAGACCTGAACGTCTATGCCCGCGCGAGCGTGGAGGTGGCGCGCGGCCTGAGCGTCTATGGCGACGCGCAATATCGCCGCGTGAAATATCGGATGTACGGCCCCACGGATGAGTTCAACGGCCCGGACGACCAAATCGAGTTCGACTTCGACAATACCTTCGACTTCTTCAATCCGAAGGCCGGACTTTTCTATCGCAAGGGCGCTCATTCAGCCTACGCCTCGTGGGGCATGGGCCACAAGGAGCCGACGCGCAACGACTACGAGGCCGCGCTCTGGACGCAGGAGCCTAAGAGCGAGACACTCAACGACTTAGAGGCCGGCTACAAGTGGGAAAGCGCGCGTTTCTCCGCCGGCGTGAACTTTTATTATATGCTCTATAAAAACCAGTTCGTACTGACGGGCGAGCAGGACCAAAACGGCGAATTTATCGCGCGCAACGTGGGCAAAAGCTACCGCCGCGGCGTGGAACTGACGGCTGCGTGGTGCCCGACGGACTGGCTGACGTGGGACGCCAACCTGACGTGGAGCCACAACCGCGTGGAGGACTACACCGTGGAACTGGACGACACGGGCGAGGCCTACAACTTGGGCAATACGCCGATTTCGTATTCGCCGAACGTGATTTGGAACAACATTTTCAGCGTCAAAAAGGGCGGTTTCATCGGAAGATTCGGCACTCATTTCGTGGGTCGGCAGTTTATGACCAACACGGGTTTTGAGAACTTCGAACAGGAGGGCGAAACCATCGAACTGACGCTGAAAAACTACTGCCTGTCGAACCTCGACCTCGCCTATCAGTTCCGCGAACTGCGTTTCTGCAAGGAAATCACGGTGGGCGTGAGCGTTTACAACATTTTCAACAAGAAATACGAGGCCAACGGCGCCGCTGCGGTCTGCCTGAAGAGCGACGGGAAGGGCGGCGCGATGGCTTATCAAGACGACGACTGGAATTCCTACGCCGTCTATTCGGCTCAAGCCACGGCCAACTTCCTCGTTCACGCGAGCATAAGGTTCTAAGAATCAAGCAAAATGAACTGGCTTCTCACCCTCGACGCACTCGGAACGTTCTGCGGGCTCGTCTATCTGCTGCTGGAACTGAAAGCGCATCCGGCGATGTGGATTGTGAGCATGGTGATGCCCGCCATCGACTTGTTCGTGTACTACGGCGCGGGCCTCTACGCCGACTTCGGCATGGACATCTACTACCTGCTCATCGCCATCTACGGCTTCGCGATGTGGACGCAAAAATCGGCGGTTTCATCGGAAGATTCGGCCCCTAAAAAGGCAGATTTGCGCATCTCCCACATCCCCCTTGCCACGGCGCTCGCTTCGCTCGCCGCCTTTCTCGCAATTTGGGCGCTAATGTACTACATTTTGAGCGAATGGACAAACAGCACGGTGCCCATTTTGGACAGTTTCTGCAACAGTCTGAGTATCATCGCGCTGTGGATGCTCGCGCAGAAGTACGTGGAGCAGTGGCTCGTGTGGCTCGTGGTGGACGGCCTGTTCTGCGGGCTCTACATCTACAAGGGCATTCCCTTCCACGGCGCGCTCTACGGCTTCTACACCGTGATGGCCGTGGTGGGATACCGCAAATGGCTGAAAATGATGCGCGAACAGGCGGATTAAAGGCAGTTCGCGGCCGCGAAAAAGCACGCAAAAAAACTCCCCGCCGGATGTTCGTCCGAAAGCGGGGAGTTTTTAGATGTAGGGAGAAGTTGCGCGTTTATGCCTTGATATCGACTTCGACGCCGCAGGGCAGTTCGATTTTCATGAGCGCATCAACCGTCTTGGCGTTGGAGCCGTAGATGTCGATGAGGCGCTTGTAGGTCGAAATTTGGAACTGTTCGCGAGATTTCTTGTTTACGAACGTGCTGCGGTTCACCGTGATGATGCGCTTGTGGGTGGGGAGGGGAATCGGGCCCGACACGATGGCGCCGGTGGCTTTCACGTTTTTCACAATTTTCTCGGCCGACTTCTCTACGAGCGTGTGGTCGTAGCTTTTGAGCTTGATACGAATTTTTTGACTCATAATGTTTTTTGGTTTTTGGAATTTCGAGGGAGGAGGGCGGGCAAAGAGTCATTCGTTTGCCCGTTTCCTCCGCCGAAAAGAATTAATTTTGAGAGATTTAGCTTACTTTACGAGGTCAACGCGGCCGTTGACTTCTTCGAGGACGGCGCGTGCAATCGAGGCGCTCACGGGAGCGTGGTGGTCGTATTGCATCGTGCTGCTGGCGCGTCCGCTGGTGATGGTGCGCAGTGCGGTCACATAGCCGAACATTTCGGCGAGGGGCACCTTGGCCTTCACGACGCGTGCGCCGCTGCGGCTGCTGTCCATGCCTTCCACCTGTCCGCGGCGCTTGTTGAGGTCGCCGATGACATCGCCCATGCTTTCTTCGGGCGTCTCGACTTCGAGCGACATGATGGGCTCGAGCAGTACGGGGCCGGCCTTGGCGCAGGCGTTCTTGTAGGCGTTGATGGCGGCCACTTCGAACGAGAGTTGGTCGGAGTCAACGGGGTGGAACGAGCCGTCGAGCAGTTCGACTTTGAGGCTGTCGAGGGGATAGCCGCCGAGCACGCCGCTCTTCATGGCCGTCTCGAAGCCCTTTTGAACGCTGGGGATGAATTCCTTGGGAATGTTGCCGCCGGTCACGCTGTTGATGAACTGCAGGCCGCCTTCCTTGTAGTCTTCGTCGACGGGACCTACGTTCACGATGATGTCGGCAAACTTACCGCGACCACCGGTTTGCTTCTTATAAACTTCGCGCAGGTTCACGGTCTTGGTGATGGCTTCCTTGTAGTTCACCTGAGGCTTGCCTTGGTTGCACTCTACCTTGAATTCGCGCTTCAGACGGTCGATGATGATGTCGAGGTGGAGTTCGCCCATACCGGAAATCACGGTTTGGCCGCTCTGCTCGTCGGTGCGCACGGTGAAAGTGGGGTCTTCTTCGGCCAGCTTGGCAAGGCCTACGGAGAGTTTGTCCATATCCTTCTGCGTCTTCGGCTCTACGGCGATGGAGATTACGGGGTCGGGGAAGTCCATCGATTCGAGGATGATGGGAGCGTCTTCGTCGCAGAGGGTGTCGCCGGTGCGAATGTCCTTGAAACCTACTGCTGCGCCGATGTCGCCGGCCTCAATCACGTCTTCGGGATTCTGGTGGTTGGAGTGCATCTGGAAGAGGCGGCTCACGCGCTCCTTCTTGCCGCTGCGGGTGTTGTAGATGTAGGAACCGCTCTCAATCTTGCCGGAATAAACGCGGAAGAAGGTGAGACGGCCCACATACGGGTCGGTGGCAATCTTGAAGGCGAGCGCGGAGGTCTTTTCGTCCACGCTGGGCTTGCGGTCTTCCTCTTCGCCGTCGGGGTTTTGGCCCACGATGTTCGGCGTATCGAGGGGCGACGGCAGGAACATGCAGATGTAGTCGAGCAGGTTCTGAACGCCCTTATTCTTGAAGGAGGAGCCGCAGGTCATGGGCACGATGTCCATGGAGAGGGTTCCCTTGCGGATGGCTGCGATGATTTCGTCGTTGGTCACGCTGTCGGGGTCGTCGAAGTACTTTTCCATGAGTGCTTCGTCGCATTCGGCAGCAGTTTCGAGCATTTTGCCGCGCCATTCTTCGGCTTCGGCTTTCAGTTCGGCGGGAATTTCTTCTTCTTCGTATTCGGCGCCCATGGTCTCATCGTGCCAGAAGATGGCTTTCATTTTGATGAGGTCGACGATGCCTTTGAATTTTTCTTCGGCACCGATGGGGATGGCTACGACGCAGGGGTTTGCGCCGAGGATGGCCTTCATTTGGCGCACCACTTCGAAGAAGTCGGCGCCGCTGCGGTCCATCTTGTTCACGTAGCCGATGCGGGGCACGTGGTACTTATCAGCCTGACGCCACACCGTTTCGCTCTGGGGTTGCACGCCGCCCACTGCGCAATAGGTTGCCACAGCGCCGTCGAGCACGCGGAGGGAGCGTTCCACCTCGGCCGTGAAGTCCACGTGTCCCGGGGTGTCGATGAGGTTCATCTTATAAGTCTGGTCGTTCCACTTCCAATAGCACGTTGTGGCGGCCGAAGTGATGGTGATGCCGCGTTCTTGTTCTTGCGCCATCCAGTCCATCGTGGCAGCGCCTTCGTGCACTTCGCCAATCTTGTGGGTCTTGCCCGTGTAGAAAAGGATGCGCTCGGAGGTAGTGGTTTTGCCCGCGTCGATATGGGCCATAATGCCGATGTTGCGGGTCAGGTGCAAATCGTGTTTTGCCATTTTTTGTCCTTTCGATTTAGTATAGGTATATGGAACAAGGGGCTAAGCAGCGAGGGGCGTTTTCAATGGCCGGTCAGTTGCTTGGCTCCTTATTCCAAATGCTTTGTGCTTAGAATCTGAAGTGAGCGAATGCACGGTTGGCCTCAGCCATGCGGTGCATGTCTTCTTTGCGCTTGAATGCGCCGCCTTGCTCGTTGTAAGCGTCCATAATTTCGGCTGCGAGCTTGTCGGCCATGGTCTTGCCGCCGCGTTTGCGAGCATACGAAATCATATTTTTCATCGATACGCTCTCTTTGCGGTCGGGGCGGATTTCGGTGGGCACTTGGAAGGTGGCACCGCCGATACGCTTGCTCTTCACTTCCACCTGCGGGGTCACCTTGTCGAGGGCTTCCTTCCAGATTTCCAGCGGGCTCTTCTCCACGTCTTTCATCTTCTCGCCCACGATTTCGAGGCTCTTGTAGAAGATTTCGTACGACAGATTCTTCTTGCCGCTATACATCAGGTGGTTCACAAACTTGGAGACTTTCTGGTCTCCGTACACGGGATCCGGAAGGATCACACGCTTTTTAGGTTTAGCTTTTCTCATTTTAAAAAAGATTGGTTTGTGAGGCTGCAATGTTCTTCAAAACCTCCCGTTGGAGGAATTTACTCAACCTTTGCACCAAAAAATCTTGCTTTTCGCTGAAAAATTACTTCTTTTGCTTCGGACGTTTTGCGCCGTACTTGGAGCGACGCTGCGTGCGGTTGGCCACGCCGGCGGTGTCGAGCGTACCGCGTACGATGTGGTAGCGCACACCCGGAAGGTCCTTCACACGGCCGCCGCGCACGAGCACGATGCTGTGCTCCTGCAGGTTGTGGCCTTCGCCCGGGATGTAGGAGTTCACTTCTTTGGAGTTTGTCAGGCGGACACGCGCCACCTTGCGCATTGCCGAATTCGGCTTCTTAGGCGTGGTCGTGTAAACACGGACGCACACGCCGCGACGCTGCGGGCAGCTGTCGAGCGCCGGCGACTTGCTTTTGTCGGCGGCTACCGAGCGGCCCTTGCGTACCAATTGAGAAATTGTAGGCATGTTGTTTAGTTTTTTTAGTTATATATTTATATGTATATTGTGCGATTTTGGATGCTGTTTCAGCGCACTATGCGCTATAGCGGGTGCAAAAGTACGATTTTCGACCGATATGAACAAAACAATTTCGCTTTTTTGTGCAAAATTACTGCTCCCCCACCCCTCAAACGCCCATTTTTCGACGTTTCCGAACGCAAAAAATTGATTTCCGACCCACTTTTTTCGACGAACAACGCTTGAAAACGCCCACATTTCGCTTGAAATCGCCCAAACACCCCTCCAAATCACCCAAACATCCCTCCATTTCCGGCGAACAAGCCACAAAAAAGCCTGCCTCGCGCTCCAAAATTGCGGAGCAAGGCAGGCTTTTATAAATTTTAGCCTATAATTTTAAAAGGTAATTATACAGATGTTTACCCTAAACACCGTAAACCCTCAATAAATTAAGGCCAACCTCAATTTGGGGGTTGGTCTTAATTTGATAATAATATGCTTGTTTTTTTTCTATTAGGCAAGAACTTCCATCAATTCGTCTGTCGTGTAATCTCCATTCCAATATGAAATTAAAGCATCATAATTTCTAATAATCCACTGACGCACTGATTCAAGTTGTTCACTTGAAATATTGATAGTTGGATTTTTTATTAAAATTTGGGGGTTCATATCTATTGATATGGGTATTAGGTTATTCCCATCGCAACGTGTTGCTGTGTTGTTTTGAAATTTAATTCTCGGAGAATTATGTTGCCCCGCCCCACTTATACTATTGGATTGTACCCAAATTATAACGGGTAAACCTGTCTTTTTTTGTGACAGATTTGCCATTTCAAACAAGTGCTCTTGTTGGCTTAATGCGGTGTTCTCTGGTAAATCCCCCATTCTAATCATAAGTTTTATACTCTCATTAATATTCATAATTAAACAGATTTATTGTAAATATTAGTTATTTGTTCTATTTGCAAAGATAACACGAATTTTTTAAAATTTTAGTTGCTACGCCACATTTCTCACGTCCTCATAAGTGAATTTGCCAATAGAACGGTCAAACATAGTGATGAAACACTCACTTTGTTCTAATTTGCGCGTATTGTAGCGGAATACCGCTTCGTCCACATAACGCTGAAGATACTTGGCCGAGACGAAGTGATAAGTGCCGAAAATCATACGCTTCAGCTGTCCCCAAAAGCCCTCTATCGTGTTGGTGTGGGCTTCTCCACTCACAAACTCCTTCTGCCTGTGGTGAACAATAGCGTGCGTATATTCGCTCTCACGAAGGGCACTATATCCAATATACTCGTCCGTAAATACACGAGAGTTGGGTTTAACGAACTGACGGATAATAGGCGAGAGCGTAGTAGCAGCCGTATTTTCCGTTTTCATTGCCACGACCTTTCCACCACGCTGCACCATACCGAACACGGGCGTTTTAGCCTTGAGAGAACGGCCTTGCGTACCCTTTTGTTTGTTGCTATCGTGCTTATTCGTTTCGCGTCCACCGATATATGACTCGTCGCATTCCACGTCATCAGTCAAAACAAAGTCCAAACCGTGCTGTGCATAGAGAGAACGAATCTTCTGCAACATATACCACGCCGTAGTTTGCGTAGTGCGAATATCGCGACTAAGTTGGCAAGAGGATATGCCCTTGCGGTGGCTGCTCACAAAGTACATTGCCAAGAACCACTTGACAAGGGGCAGTTTGGTATTCTCAAAGATAGTGCCAACGGTGACAGAGAAGTTGCACCCACAGTTAGGGCAACGGAAAGCACCGTCACGGCGAGAATAGCAATAATGATGGCCACAATGAGGGCAAATAATATCACCGTCACTCCAACGTGCATTTTTAAGGAACTCCTTACACACCTTTTGTGAGGAGAAATACTGTGCAAGAGAGATGGGGTCGGTAAATCTAGAAAAATCAGGTATCATACGCTATATTGCATCTTTTATTATCATTCAACTGTAATACAAAGATACAAAAAAGAATCGGAATAACCAAATTTTTCGCGATGTTTTTTAGGTTGTTAGGTCACTTTTTTTGCATTTTTCGTTGAAACGTGATATTTATTAGAAATAATTGTTTATAACAAAGATTTAATAGTAAAATGAAGAAAAGAGTACGACTTACAGAGTCACGGTTTAAACAATTAGTTGTTGAAACTGCAAAGAAAATGATTAATGAACTTGATTATAAAACATATGCAAGTGCCGCACAAAAGTGCTTTGATATGGGAGACGAGGAACGCGGAAATAAATTCCTCGATTATGCAAGACAAGTGGCAAATGCTAAATATGGCAGGCCTTATGTCAACCACAGACCTGAATTTTCAGATGACCCAAGTGACGATGAAGAACTACGTTATGGTTTATCAGCATCTGATTATTCTCTTGATGATTCTGGCAAAGTTGTAAGGCGTAAAGTGGTATTTCCAACTGTTAGGCACTATGCAAATATAGAAGCTGGATATACCACGAACAATAACGGCGCAGGAACACATTGGGCACATTATTATCCTAAACCTTGGGGACGTGGTGTGGGGGGCTCAAGTTTTGATGGGCGGTATCATCATCCAAGAACCACGGCTTGGGACGATTTGTGTTATTATGAGGATAACGGCCAACCGCATTATGACGTTTCTGACGAATATCATGAAAACCCAATATATGGAGAAGATGAATATTGGAAACATTATCTACACAATAATTTAGGTGCAACAAATTTTGCCCGTCACGAGGGTGGTTTGGGTGGCTATGATATGTATAAAAAATGGCGAAGGGCAAAAGAAGAAGCCGATAATTTTGCTAATAATAATTACGAATTTAAAGATGGCAAATGGAGACTAAAATTTGGGGAGAAACCATTGTATGGTAATGATAATGATTAAATAGAATAAAGGCCAACCTCCTGTTTTAGGGATTGGCCTTTATTTGTTAAGTGATTATAGTGTTTAGGGTAAACATCTGTATAATTACCTTTTAAAATTATAGTCAGTAATTTTAAAATTATAGGCTAAAATTTGTTTTTCCGACCGCACGCGCAGGATTTTTCAAAGCCGCTTTCGAATTTTGCGAAGCCGCAAACTGATTTTTCAAAGCGGCTGCCGCGATTTCCGAAGCGGCTGCCGCGGCGGACAAGCGGGCGCGCGGCGGTTTCGACTCACACGAGGCGGCCAATCCAGCTGTCGCGGTCGCCGGCGAGCAGGTCGATCACGGGAACCTCGGGCAGGGTGTAGCAGCCGGGCTGCTGGCGAAGGGCGGCGCGCGCCGTGCCTACGAGAACCTGCGCCGTGAGCGCCGGATTGTTGATGCTCATATTAAACTCAAAGCGCTGATTCTGAGTCGTTCCGCTCACGCCCTTGCGCACCATGTTCACGCCGTGGCCCATGTCGATTACGTTGTCCACGCAGTCCACTTGCTGCACGTGGGTCTCGTCGCTGGCGAAGTAGGGGTCGGCCTTGATGGCGGCGGCCACGTCGGCGAGTTTGTAGCCGTCCTCGAGTTCCACGTAGACCATGCGGCGGTGGATGCTCGTGCCGAGGGGAATGGTCATGGAGAGCGCTGCTTTCACGCCGGCGATGGCTTTCACGGCGACGGTGTGGCCCATGCTCATGCCGGGGCCGAAGTTGGTGTAGGTGATGCCCTTGGGTGCCATGGCTTCCATGAGGGTGCGCACCACGGAGTCGGTGCCCGGGTCCCAGCCGGCGCTGATGATGGCCACGGTGCCGTGCTCGCGTGCCACTTGGCCGAGCGACTGGCGCAGGGCGGGTATTTGGGTGTGGATGTCGAAGCTGTCGACGGTGTTGATGCCCTTGGCGAGCAGCACTTTGGCGGTTTCTTCGACGCGGCGCGTGGGGGTGGCGAGCACGGCGACCTCGGGCTTGTCGAGTTCGTCGATGTTGGCCACCACTTTGATGCCGTCGAGTTCGCGCGGCTGCGGGGCTTCGGGGTTGCGGCGCACCACGCCCACCACTTCGAAGTCGGGGGCGGCTTGCAGGGCCTGCAGCGTGTAGCGGCCGATGTTGCCGTAGCCCACGACGGCTATTTTGGTCTTCTTCATAATTTTATTGGAGAAAAAAAATCGGAGTGCAGGCACGCGGTGGCCCACACTCCGAAAGTTTCAAGTTTTATGATTCTTCAAAAAGAAGTGGTTTATTTCTCGCTGAGGTCGATGGTGCAGATGCTGACGCGGTTCCATTCGGGCTCGGAGAACATTTCGCTGATACCGTTGCCCTGAGCGTCGATGCGGCTGGCGGAGATGCCATACTTGTTGACGAGCATGTTCTTAACGGCAGCGGCACGATCCTTACCGAGTTGGATGTTGAAGTCTTCGGGACCATCCTTGGAAGCATAACCGCGGATAACAACTTCGCTGTTGGGGTTGCGCTTCATGTAGGAAGCAACGCGTTCTACGCTGGGCACTTGGCTAGCGGGGATGACGCTCTTGCTGATGGGGAAGTAAACGTTGGTCTCGAGGGTGTTGGACTTCGTGGGTTCCGTGGGAACTTCTTTCACAACTTCCTTCTCAACGATCTTCTCAACAACTTCGGGCTTGCGGTTGCGGAGAGCCTCGTTCTCGTCTTCGAGAGCGTTGATGCGAGCGTTCAGGCGGTCAACTTCGGCTTGGTCGTAGGGACGAACCTTGGTGAAGTGGTGGTAGCCGTTGGAGCTCATGAAGTGGTAGGTCAGACCGGCGGTCAGTTCGAACTGAGCGTCGTTCACGTCGAAGCGGAAGCCGCTGGGATAGCTGCGTTGGAAACCGTCGAGGTCCCAGATAACGGCGGGCTTAACTTCGATGGTCCAAGCCTTCTTCTCACCGAGGTTGAAGAGGAGGCTCATACCGGCCTTGGCGATGAAGCTGTCGCGGCCCGGGCCGTCGGTGCCGTCATAGATAGCGCCGGCATTGCCGTTGGCAACGTAGCCACCATCGTGGTTGAAGTAGTAGCGCCAGCCACCACCGAAGTAACCTTCGATTTCGAAGAAGCGGGGAGTGCCCGTGTAGCCGGCGAAGAAGTTGGTGAAGTTCACCTTGGCGAGGAGAACGAGGTCATTGTAGTCAATGGCCGTCTTGGAGTCGGTCCAGTTGAAACCGATGTGGTCTTGTACGCTCAGACCGAAGGCGGGGACGATCATCTTGGTGAGCTCGGCACCGGCAACGGGACGAGCGCCCTTGAAGAACTTACCGCACTTGAATGCTTTGTGGGTGTTGATAACCTCGGAGCCACCGGTGAGAGTGGTAGTACCACCACCTTGGATGCTGAGGGACCAGTTGTCGAAGAACTTGTTGCCTTCGTAACCCTGTGCGTTCATGCTCAGCGTGAGAGCTGCAGCAGCGAACAAAGTGAAAATTTTACGCATAAATTTGTTTATTTAAATAAAACTAAAAGTGAATTGAATGTGCGTGTAGGTGTGTCGTTCGGAAAACGCGTCTGAACCGTCGCGCTCGACGTTGCGTCTTCTAAACGGGTGCAAAGATAGGGTATTGCTTCAATAATTTGCAAAAAAAAATGAATTTTCTTGCACAAAAATTTGTTTTTGGGCCGTTTTGGTACCTATATTTGCCAAAATTTACCCAAAAATGTAAAAACCTTCGCGTTTTCGACGGGCGCAAAGGGCCGAAAGTGCGCCACTTTCGCGAAATTGCGAAAACGCAGCCGCCGAAGTCAGTTTTTTCGAAAAACGCGCCCCCGCGCAGGCATATTTATATAAGCGCAAGCGCGCGAGAACGGGCTGCAATTTTGTCAGCGCGCACACAGAAAAAACGCCCGCGAGCGAACTTTTTTGGCCAATCGACGAAATTTCGCGCGTTTTCCGAGGAGTATGGCACGCCTTTTGCACGGTTTGGAGTATCTTTGCAAAAGAAACGCGAACATTCACACATTAAACACACACTCAAAACTTTCTACAATTATGGACGAAAAGAATCAAG
>Ga0181612_112746_pt1 | contig 18207 bp, 17 predicted proteins | sample HoacroProtozoa21_FD_119630 | JGI IMG/M metagenome (GOLD analysis project Ga0181612, IMG submission 119630) | Hoatzin crop microbial communities from Cojedes, Venezuel. Combined Assembly of Gp0051906, Gp0051904, Gp0051908
TATTTCGTTTCTCCTTAAATGAAGTTTCTTGAGCCCAGCAGGCAAAATCTGTCCTACATAGAATTTCAGCTTCTCTGGTTCCCAAGCTTGTTGTTCCTACCCACAAACCATTCTACTTTTTAAGCCATATTACAAGCAGAAATGTAGCAGCTTGAGAAACACCTTTTCACTTTCCATCAGTCTCTCTCTGCTGACAATTATTTAAGAGTTGCAGGTTTCCACACTTGAACAAGCACCTGAAGTAGAATTGCATTTTATTGACTGCATTATTTGTTTTTCACTCTAACAACCATGGAAAATAAAGCACAGAAATGGTTTACCTCCTTGTGATGCAAGCTGACCAAGGTCAGAGTGACTCGAGCTAGTCTGTGGCATGTCTTCAGGGGGTCCAAATCTGAATCTAGGAACTCCAGCTACCTGGGGGGAGCTATCAAAATAAAGATTTAAGGAATACTGCAATTTTTCCAATGAGTGGCTGGGGGGGACACACACACAACACACAACATGACAGCCTTCTGACCAAAACAAGAGAACAAATCATGCATTAGACAAAAGGAATTAATACTGTCCATAAAAATCAGCTAAACTACTGCTAATTAAATAGCAGTTAATTTCTCAAACTTATTTGGACTGCATCTGAAACCAGCAGAACCGTCCTGAAGAGAATATTTTTCACTTCTGCATCCTACAAATCCTCACAATTTTAAGCAGATTGCTGAAACTTTCCAGCACTGTCCCAAAACCAGAGGTAACTTTTCCAACTTTCATTGGTAATATTAACAGGGTGGTGGGAAGTGGGGAAATAAATTAAATAGAAGAACCTTTTTTTTTTTCTTCTTCTCTTCTTCAGTCAGTAAGTTACAACACATTGGAGATTATCAGCCTCCTAATTTGCTGATAAGTTTTATGATACACAATTCATACAATAATTACTTATTTGTAGATGCAGTCATCTATCGTACTACTTAGTACATTTTAGCATGTTACTCCAATCACAAGTTCATTTCATTTGAATGAAAAAATAGAAAGAAACAGATGCCCCCCCCGCCTTTTCTTCACATCTACTTACTGAATGGCTTCTGCAAACCCATCTGTACGATGTGGAACTACAAGAGTTGGTGTGCTTGGAACTGTTCTGTCCTCATCATCAAAGAAGTGTTGCTGCTGGAAGAAAAGAGACTGATATGAGAGCCTACAATATATTTCCAGTTTCTACCAAGCCGAGTTAAAGGTTGGTTTGCTTCTTCCACAAAGACAGATTTAGCTCTAACAAAATTCTTGTCTAATTTCAGACTTCTAAATCTGACTAGTTATACAGACCGCCCTTACAGCCAATCAAAAATCCCAACCCAAACCAAAATAAATCCCACACACTTCAAGGGCACCCATCTTTCAAAGGATTTTTAGACATTTATTCCACCACCAAAGTGCCGTATCTCCTTGTTGACTACAAAGGAATCTTAGGGTGACTCATTCATAGACAGACAGGAATCATCTGTCTTAGCATGGATTGCTGTAAGGTACCTAGCAAATGGGATTTTCACAATGTGAATCAAATCATCTGTTCCCTACAGACTTGTGTCCTTTGTTCCTGCCTTGCCAACAAACCTCAGCTCTCTCTTCCCTCGCCCTCCATGAGGCATTCTCTTCATCTCCCTTTCTTCCTACTGCATCTTTCAAAGCTTTCTCTCTGGCATACCCATACGGTCCCCCGCCATGTGCCTGGTTAGTGTCCAGGCAAAAAGCAGCAGGCACTGAGGCCAGTTCCAAGCAGAAATTGAAACTGAATGACAGGCACATGCAAGCCACAATCTGCTTTGATCTCAGAAAAGATACTTTTTTAGTCGGTTAGTCTCTCTCCCCTCCCTCAATGAACTCCCACTCATTCTGTCAAATGAAGTTGAATAAAGGTTCAGTGTTAGCTGAAGGAGACAGACAGAAAGCATGAACCAGCCTTGTTCCTCTAGGACGAGGCTGAAAACATTTTTCCCAGTAACACATGCAATTTAAAAGAAGTTACCTGTTCTACAAACAGGTAATTAAAACCACCCTAGACAAAACCAATTCAACCTCTTTCGAAGACCTTTAGCTTCCTGGGAGTTTTCTAGTATTTGCCTTCTATTAATAGAGAAATTAACAGGACTAAGATATTTTCTGCAAGACTTCAGAAACCATCCCACCCCTGAAGTCAGTAGCTAGGCTTCTTTAAAAAACAAAATAAAACCCAAGAGTTATGAATGTTCCATCAATGAAAGCTTTCAGTAGTAGGCTTTCACACACTTACCATCCCACCTATACCAGGAGTTAGCTGAAGTCCACGCCCCACCGACTGTCTTCGAGTCATCTGAATTCTCTTTAAAGTAAAGAAAAAATTAAGTAGTGTGAATGCTTTCCTGGAATTCTAGTAACATACAGTTGTTCAATCAGAGCCAAGGAAAGTGGCTAAATGAGTAAGTGTAACAATTCTATGCCAGCGTACAACACTGCTCAGTACAGCACAGCATCACACCTCTTACAGAACAGACCATGGCAGCAGCTTCTCCACATCTCCTGTCTGCTGCCTGGTCTAACCACGAATGAGAATCACCTAAGTTTAAATTCTGGGTAAGTGACATCACTATTTTACTCCACTTTCTACTGAGGATAGAAAACTTTAACACAGAAATATTGTGGCCCCAAGCCTTAGAACAAGTTAATAGTAAAGAATCATTTCAGTCAGGATATTTTTGCAAAATTCACGTTCGGATGTTTAAATTTACAAAATCTATAGGTCTACGTCAAAGCATAATCCTGGGGCAGGCACTGACTGTGAAAGGTTTAACTTAGGAAAGGAATGGCAACATTCTTTTGCCCAATCTGCACTGGGGCAGAGGTGAATAAAAACCCCTGCCAACCTGTCTGAGCCAGAACCTGTTCAAGAACTGCTTTTGTAGTGGGAATCTCAGCAGTCACTGACTGAAACAACACTGGCACAATAATTTCAAAATCCAAATCCACCATGAACGCCTTAATCCAGCCATAACCTGCAGGACAAGACATGTTATGTCAGTTTGCTCAGCTACCATTTTTAGGATGCTAAATAGATGCCATCCATTTTTACAATAGGCAGAGTACTTAGGTTTCATTTAGAAGAAATCAGAGTGGTTTTTTTTCAAGTCTTTTGAACCACTGGAGATAGTTTGTACCTGTACTGGGGGACCCAGTTCTTGAGGAGGAGCATGAATAGTTAGCCGTGGGGGCAGTGGATGTGGTGGTCTGCGAGGTGACTGGGGGGGGCGAGGGGCCTGTCTCTCCGAAGCAGACGATGGCTGCTGCTCTCTGGAACTTTCATGAGGAAAAGTGGACTCCGCAGCACTTGTACTCCCTTCTCCTAAAGCATACAGAAGTACAGAGGAGGAAATCCAGGCCCTCCAAACTGAGTTGAAAACATGAAGGCAAGCCTTCCTATTCCGCTACCGCAGTAACAGATGTTTTTACGCTTGCTACAGTGGGGAGAGCTCAGTACTGTTATTTAAAATCACTTAAAAGATGACTTGTGCCAGCTATGTCAACAGCAGCACCGAAACTGTCGATTATTCAAGTGCTGATTCAGAGGGAGATTCATCTACTGAGCCATCATCTGGTTCCCGTACCAACCAGAGCTTGCAGGGTTTTCAAAGGAATGTAGAATAAATCCAGAAAAGAACATTTCAGAAGAATCAACATTTCAGGTTAAAATGGTCTTTAGCATTTCGCCTTATATTTCTACTTTTAAGTGCATATTTTAACACATGGAACACAGTTTCTACATTTCCCCCCCTCGAAGACACAGACTTTGAAGGAACACGGAGTAACTATACCACTGTTTTGAGAATCTGCTGCCCTCTGGTTGCTTTCACCTCCTCCCATGCTCTCCTCAGTTTCTGTTCCAGGATCTGTACCGTCAGCACCCTAAAAACCCCACAGAAACATAATATGACTAAGCACTAAACAACTTACAGACTGTAAAGAGAATATAAAAGCAGTACGAAAGTATTCAGAAAGTAAACAGAGTAAAATATATTAAAATCTTAAAATATTTCTGTAAATATCTAAAAAAACAGGTAAATGTATACAACTGTATGAAATATCAGAACTTTTGCATATCTGTACATACAGAAACATGAAAAATGTAGCCATCATCATTTAACAATAATAGACAACAAAATATCCAGTCTGTGAAGAAACTGCCTTACTAGCTTTGCAACCACAGTATTTGTTGCTGGCTCCGATACTTTGCATTTTCATTCAGCCCTCTTAAACATTCAAAGTTGATTTTTCTTGTGAAAACACCACTTATAACAGAAATTACTGTCACCTACTAGCAGCCTCAATTTTCTGGGATGAATTCATACTAAGGATTTTCTCTTCCCAATTCATTCCAAGAAATTTAACAGGCTATAAAAAAAGGTACACATCTCACCTCTGCATCATCTGCTTCATATCCATCATTACCATCAGCACTACCAGTTCCTTCATTACTGTCATCACCTTCATCTCCCATCCCTGTGTCTTCATCATCATCCTCATCTTCCTCTTCCTCATCTTCATAGTCCTGTGATAAGACCACAAAAAAGCCTTAAGGAAGTGCGGAGAGGGTAGTGGAATAATTTCAAATCCACACTTCACTGTGTGGTAGGCAGACCACCTCTGTCTGTGGATCTCTTTCTGAAGACGTTCAGCATTCATTAGCCACAGAGCGGATTAAATTAGTCCTGCCAGGTGCGCTTTACATCTGATCAAAGACAAAATCATAAAGACAGTAGTTCATAAATAAAGTAATCCCATGATGAACATACTTCCTGCTCGCCTTCGTTTTCTTCATCATCATCATCTTCATCATCGCTATCAATTACAATGACATCATCTCTCTTGGACTGACCATCCTGAGATGAACATGTATTCTGTTGATCTGACTGAAGAGGTCCCAGATCTATTGGGATAGACTGGGAAGTTTCTTCGCTGTCTTCCATGGGAGTGTACTCTCCCTGTGTAACCCCCTGTAAAAGACAAAAGTAAATTACCAGAAGGAACAAGATGAAAAGCAGCACACACAATTCTTTAAATGTTCTTCAGAAAAGTGGTCACTGTATTTCTAAGTTTCCTGTTTCCACTCCTGGCTCCCAAGCTCAACCCAGCAGAAGCCTGCTCTGCACAGGACGTGTATTCTGCCCTTCTCTGCCAAAGCAGATTCGGGACAGGTGCCATCGTTAGGGATACTATACTTGTATGCGATGCGTTCCAATGCACGTCCATAAAAAGCTGCTGTCTAAATGTTTATCCACCTATTCCAGATAACCAAGGAGCTAACTAACACCAACACCTGGACAACACGCACACACAGAGAGGCGGAGCAGCGCTGCCCGCTGCAGAGGTACTCTGCCCTGACTTCACATCCAGCCAGAACACGCGCCTGGCTCCGCAGCGGGGCACTCTGAGCACGCCACCGACACCGCAGCTACTACCAGTGCACGGCACCCGTGATAGGGCACACTCCAGAGCTTGCAAGAGAAACAATTACCACTGTTTCTTAATAGCTAACCAAGAGAGGAGAGGGCAAAAGAGAGCGCTACAGAGGAGTGTCAGCAACCAGCTACACACAACTAGAAGTCTCCGCAGGACCAGGAATAACCATTTCTCTTCTAACTGCGAACTCTGAGTTGCTGTTCTAGAGTTCTTTCGGTCTGGAGGAACAGCAATGCAGTTCAGATGACGGCCAGGCACAGAGCTAGCAAACAGTTCTCTCTTCACTCAGCACGTATGCATGTTCAAAGCACATATGTATGTCCAAAACATTTGAACCGAATCTGACAACTGTAAGTGTTCAGAAAAAAATGCATCAGGGAGAGTCCCCCACAACATCTTTAAAAAAAAAAAACAAACAAAAAACCAAACAAACCCCCCCCGGACTCTACCACATACATTTTGTAGCATTCTAGACTTTTGGTTTAGGTACAGTAAGTAGGTATTTTCTGAACAACACATCACTTTAATGTGGCAAATGGTTGTCTAGCAGCAGAATTCAAATAATCACACTGAGTACTTGAACGTTTAAAGGTACTTGTGGAATAGAACGCACACAGCTGGATTTCATGGGGAGCTAAGCGTTTGTCATACTTTTTAAATATGTGAAGGACACAAGAGGGAAAATACCTGGCTAAAGACTCAGTACCCGCTACTGCTTAAAGAAAATAGTTTCCACATCTCAACATGAGGTTGTGCCAACTTAAGAGAATTAGCATAAGACTTTTGCTCATTTCTGAGGTAAAAGGAGATTAAATTAATGGTTTTCACTTATATTTGGCTTCCCTAACACAGGTGCAATGGACATTTTACAGAACTAGAACAAAACCAACTGTTTTTTCCTTTGTTTACCACATCATGACCCATCTAACGCTAAGCTTGCTTAGGGATTTTTCAAATCTTTCTGTAACGGAAAATCCAGAAAGCAAAGAGAAGTACTCCAAGGGAGTAAGCGAAGAACTGAAAACTCCAATTCCATTTTAAGTGACACATTTAACCTCCGCATCTCAGTTTCACTACATAAACCCGGAGTTAAGAACACTAGGATTTCTAAAACAACACATTGAATTACAATTCAAAATTGCAAAGCTTCATTAACGTTCTGAACATTACTTCTATAGCTATGTGCAGAGTGCAATAAAAATCAAGTATCTCTGATCATTGCAAGTCTAAACTTTAAAAGGTTATAAGTGGTTTCCACTGGAAACCTGCAGGACCCGATTTGAGATTCCACTTCTAAAAATACTGAGAGTTTGAAGGGGGGGACAGGGGAGGAGATAGCTATTTCTGCTGAAATGAACGTTTTTTCTTTTCAAATATGCTTACTTCTCCAATTGAGTCTTGTGAGTCTTGATTGTATGCTTGAGCTTCCACCTCACCATCCGTGCTCTCTTCTGCTGTCACTTCCTCCTGAAAGAACATCAATTTTTCTTGTATAAAACACATCATTAGCCCTGAAGTTTGGCTCTTTAGCATGTTTTTACATTTTTTTTTCCTATGCTTTAAAAAAAATTATCTTATCCCACAAAGATCATGGGCAACAATTTATTCCCCTTTTACTATTATTACTTAGCTCTGCTTTTATCTGGCACCTCATTTTTCTGCCCTGGAGAGACACAATTTTCCCATTCCAGTCCACTGGACCTGAGGGTCTCTAAATCTTTTCAGGACCAAAAAAGAGCCCTCAAGGCTCCTCATCCACCTCCATCCTCTCAGCTAACTAAGTGATAATGTTCTTGCACAATCTTGCCCTTTTCTCTTGTGCAATATCCTTCTCCTACAGAGTTAATAAATGTCTTTGACTTCTGTAACATTATTCACGAGTTGCCTGCTGTGAGGTTCTGTCTCCAGTTCATTCCTTTTTGCAGGACATCCCAATTCTCTCACACCAGTATTTCACATGCATTGCCTGTAAACTTTTCCATGGAACTTGTCTTTGCTTCCCTGGCATCTCCTCAAGTACACTGTATTTTATTCCAGAATAACTGTAGGTAACAACCTTCCAGATCGCACTGAAAAATGTTTTAACTTCTTCCTCCTCAATGCTAGGATACGGCCCTCTCTCTTCCATCCTACAGTTCACTCAATTTGCACCATTCATTGCAACTATTCTAACATCTGCCTTGTAAGATACACAAACATAATTGCTTCCTCCTCGCTAGATTAAAAAGTCACGTTAAGAATCAACTGACTTGCTCTGAAGTAAGATACTTGCTCTTCCCACTAAATTATTCCAAAGGGACAGATTAAGTAGCAGCATTTTATGTTCTTGCAAACCTCAGGTCCAACTCTCTGTATGCTTCTCATTTTCTTTGGAATAGGTACATCCACTGTTTCCTCTGAAATTTGGTCTGAGTTTTCCACAGTGTTATCCTCCTCTTCCTCTCGTGGACGTTTAGACAGTGAAGAACTTGGGGTAGCTGAAACTTAAAAGAGCCTCTCAGTTATTTTCAGAACAACGAATGTACAACAAAGAAAATCAGTTTGGTATTTTAGTATGGAAGATTGCCTCTTTTTCTGCACTGAAGGGTAGCAAATAGAATCAGATACAATCACCTTGTGTTGTTTCCTAGAACATGAAAATATCAGCCCCTTTGATCACAAGTCTTATGCTGTTGGACCTATATTCACAACTTAATTGATCCCAAATGTAAGCTTCAGGGTACAACTAAAATATTTTTTCCAACATGTTTGCTTCTGACAAGTACAACTAAAAGTTTAACAGAGTATCAGCTGGGAAACAAAAGTGTATTTGGGGGAATAAACATTCTACACCAAAACCTACACTATGTATGGCAAATGCGTGCAACAGCGTATCACACCGAGTGGCTTTCCAGTTCCTCTCCATACCGTATATTCCAGCTTAAGTAGCTTACTCATGACTCCTAAAATTAACCTTGCTCCAAGAGTACCACAGAAACAGAGGCAGCAAGGTTGAATGTATCAAACCCCAATGATGCTCTAAATAGATAAACAACCACGTGAGTTTTATTTTCTACTTTGAGGAAGGCAGTGACAACAGCATTTCAGAGGTACTATTTCTGAAGGTTCAAGAAAGGAGCCAAACTTCAGCAGTCTGTAAAATGTGCAATAAACTCAGGGGGGTGCAGGGTGCGAAGGGCAAATTCTCTTGCTGAAGTTAGGCCTGGTTTGATAAGGGTCCAAATGCAGCTACTTTAAAGGAACTATTCAGAAAGGTGGGCCTAGAAAATGAAACCAACCTGTGCCAAAGACTGCTGTAGAAGTGGAGGGCCTCTCTATCTGAGAGCTCTGTACAACTTCCACAATGGTAGGGGATGGCTCCTGGTTAGCAGGCTCAATCTGAGGATGACTTTGCTGAGTGGGCTGCACAAAAGCAGTCGCTTGCGTCTGCTGCTGAACAGTCAAGATGGGCTGAGAGAGAGATGTCTGAACATTTGGACTGGTGGAACGCACAGACCCACTGGTGCTTCCAAAGACTGGAACATGCTCCACGGGTCCTTCTGACTGCATAGCTGAAAGGCAAACAGTAGCACATTCAACTCTCTTTACACTATCTCGTACAGTTCACATTCTCCACTTCAGAATGCCCTACATAAGCAGATTCAGTATTTTGCAGGTTGATACCCGTCTTCAGCTGAGGAATCACAAACTTCGTTGCAAAAGTGCTCATAAAGGTGCAATACTAAAAGAGATGCAGGGACAAGAAAACTATGTGAGGTACTTTCAAACTAGTAATTACTGAGATTTCAAGGCAAAGACAGCATTTATGATTACTGCAGATCCTTATACTATGCTAAAATGCTTACCTTCCTGAGTCTCCACCTGTGTTGTAGGCATAACTGTGGCTGTTGGAGTAGTGGTAGGATTAGTGACTGTAGCAGGAGTAACCATTGGACGGATACTGGCTCTTGGGGTAGACTTATTCCCAGCTATTGCAGCAGCAGTGACTTTACTTGGAGTTGAGACAACAGGAGTTGGTTTAATATTTGCTGTTGGTGGATCTGAAGTGCTAGCACTGAAAAACAGGATATTGGTTTCATCACAGTAGTGCAGAAAGCAGATTTTAAAAACATCAAACGCAAACAGATTATCTTAGGTCTTTATTACAGTGAGTAACACATCTTGCATTAAAAAATAACTGACTCACTCAACACAGAGCAACATCGTGTCTTGGTTGAGATAAGGACCAGCCAAATTTTAAGTGGCATTTTTGAAAGCCTTGCTTTCAAAAGGATGCTGTCATAAAAACGGAAAGGGAGTTTGTTATCTAAATTTAGTAATACTGTAATATTTCCCATTTTAGAGCCGAGTCATCTATTTTATCTGTTGTTAAAGAGTTACCACCTATTTAGTCTGTTTCTCATGTTTTAGATCCTTGCACAAGGAAGATCTGCCCCAAAACCAAAAAGGTTAAAGGCAGCGATCAAAACCGTACAACCTCAAGAATCTTGCAGCCTGAAAACATTTAAGAAATCTTTTATGTTTCCCAGATAACATGTTCCTGGTGGTTAATACGAGAATTTAACAGCTTGAATGCTTTACTGCTTAAATGTAGTTACGAAAATTGGAGGAACATATTATGTCAATCAGTATCTTCAATGTGGCTTAGGAAAAAATGTGAAAAGCCAGTGTTTTACTAAAAAGAAGAGCAACTAGATAAAGACAAAACCAAGAAACAGCAACCACAGAAACTCTGCAAAACTCCCAAACCCTTCAACTCACATTCCTCTTTCACCTGAAGCTGGAGTAGACTTCAGTGAGATTTGCCTCTGCTGTTCTGGGACCTGTTAAGTAAGAAACAGAAGTCTCATGCCATGTACAAATGAAACAGAACAAGCAATTTGGTAAAACACTTCCACAGACAGATCTCTTTACTAACAACTGTTTCTCTAACAGACTTGTTAGCACACCTAGTCAGAGTCCATGATTACTGCAAATCCTCCAAAACAAATCATACCAGTTATGCCAAGCGTGGAAACCAATTCAGAAATTTCTCAGGGATCTTCTGAAGCTACTGAGACAACAGCAGCTAGAAACCATTACAAACGGATGAAAATACAAAAACAGAGAGCAGAAGGCAAACAGTTCGTTGGCCGATTCACAGTGTCAGCACTGGGAATTCTCAGTACAGCAGAAATAAGTTTCAAATTACGTTCTGAATCCTTAATAAAGCCAGTTTGTGTATTCCCAAAAGTGGAATTTGAATAGCAGGCAGTTTATTGGGCTTATTGGTACTTTTTAATTTTTTTATTTTATTTTTTTTTTTTTAAAAGCATAAGAATCTTATGACAAGAATTTCCATCTGCTATTTATGATGTTTAGAAAAAACACCTTCATGTAAAGTAGTTCTGAGTATTAACTACTGTATACACAAAACCAAACCAAGCTGGACAATGGTGCTTGTCATGAGACGCGCAAGCTGTTTGTCTCCTCTCCCGCAGCTATCTTAAAGGATTTTGTACCTTGTTTGTAGACTCTGGTGGCTCGTCTCGCTGTTCATGGTGTCGCTCTTGCTGTTCTCTAAGCTCTCTTTCCAGACGGCAGATCCGACCTTCGTACTGTGATTTGAGTGCACTCATCCGCACCTCCAATTCTGTCTTCTGCTCTTCCAATGAACTGCTCTTTTGCTTCCACTCTTCATTTTCTTTCGTTAGCTGTTCTTTTGTACCTAATTGAATAGGAAAGAATCCAGTCTTGCCACTGTAAAGCTGCCTACTAAGTCTGCGTGCTGAATGCCTGTCTGTCTTAATAGGCTACTGAAGTATTTTGAAATCTGAAAAACATTACGCTACTGATGGAGCTCTTAAAGGTAATTCTAGCTTTCACATGCTGTTTCTCTAACTGAAAATACAAACATACATAATAAATATCTATAAATAAAAATTTTAATTAAAAAGTAGTCACAAAAGAACAAGACGTTTTCAGCAAGCTCTTACAATATCCTTCCTCTCAAAATCAACTAAAAACATAGGAAGCAGTATGTCTTCCGCCTGCAGACTTAGGGGAGGCAAGAAGTAACAGGAGAATTACCCGAGTTGTTAGTAGGGGCAATCGGCTCTAATCAACAAAAGGATCAAAAAATGGGGGTTATCACCTTGGCTGGCCAAAACTAAGCAAAACTTTGTTTCCCCAAATGTACAACTAATTATACACTTGTATCATCTCCTGAAGAAATTAAAGTCTTTAAGGTTTCAGAACAATCTTGTAACATCAAATCTGGAAAAAAACCTTCAGGTAAAACGTGAAGCAGACCATATTTTCCCAAGTACCCTGTCTAAATGCTTTTCCATAGAAAGAATCCAAAACCTGAACAGAATATGACAACTTAAGGACAGAAAAAACTATTATAATACCAGCCAACTGTGCAATTTTCTGCTTGGCTGCAAGCAAGGTCTTCCTAGTTTTCTCCTCCTTCTCAGTGATCTGCTGCCTGAGCTGTTCTTCCTGCGTAGTCTTCTCTTGCAGATCTTGATGAAAACGAGCAAGTTCTGATTGTAGCTGTGTTATCTGCTCCTGAAGATTTCTAACTTCAGTTTCCTTTTCTGCTATAGTCTAAAGAGAGAGAGACATTGATTGCAACTATTGACCATAACCAGCTACTCCAGCAAATATATAGCCCAACAAGCTCCAAGGACATAGTATTAGCTTGCCACTGTGTAAGGACAAAAAGCTTCTAATCAACAATAGAGGAGTCCAGTGCTCTCTGAATGCAACAGCTGAGAGAACAGCATTCTCTTTCCACTTCTTTATTCCAAGAAACAGCATGAGACACACTTGACAGAGGATTTAAACCAGGTGTAAGGTCCCTCTTTCCCAACAAGGTAGAGGCACAAATACGTCACTTCACATATTTCGTGCATACATGCGCCCATGCACACAGAAAAACACCCTCACATTCTTCACAGTCAGGCATTTAAGACTGCAGTAGGGGACAGTACTCTGAAATCTTTCACTGTTCTTAACTTGTTCACTCTTACCTTTTGTAAACTTTCAACCTGAGTCTCCAAAGACTTTGTCTTCACTTCAGCTTGACTGAGAGTGTCTTTCAGCTCTTGTACTTCCTGGACAGAAACTTGTTCTTCTTGTTGTTCTACAAAAGACTGAGTTGACGCTTCGGCAACCATCTGAAATATGTCAAGTGGTACCAGGCTAAAGGGTACTATCCGATTAGCATGTCATTACTTTCACAAGTTGCTTCTGCATGCAAGCCAATCATTTAACGAGTTCTGGGCAAAACCCAGCAGTTCTAATGAACGCTAAAGTTCCGTTAAGAATACTGCAAAGCATCAAGTGATATGCAGCTCATGCTTTGTGGCAGTTTGAGCTAACAGCAGAATAAATGATGTCATTTTCTCCTCTTCACAGACAAGTTTTGATACAGTATTATACTAAGGGAACATGAAGATCATCAGCTAGATTACACACGACTCCAGATGAAAACATACAGGCCTTTTATAAAATTTCTCTGCATACAAAGAAAAAGCATATCTACCTTATCATGCTGTGCTTTCAGCTCCTCATATTGAGTCTTGTACCTGCGCCCGATTTTCTTGACCTGTGTTATAGTTTTCACTTTTTCCTGTATGTCAGCCACTTTAGCATCTAATTCTTTCTGCAAAGTGTCCTTTTCTGTCCTTATTTTAGTCACTTCATCCTTCAGGCTCTGAACAAGATTCTGGCTTGTAGTTAGGGACGCATTAGTTCTAAGTAACAACGAGATTGGAGGAAGATGCAAACGAGATGTTTGAATTTGAGTAATACTGAAATGCATTAGTTTTGATGTAATATCACAGGCATCATCTGTAGTGAATTACGTTTTCTGGGATAAAAATGAGTATTTGTAGAATATAAATTATTCTACAATACATTCGTTCAGAATAAGTTCAGCTAAAGGACAGCTTTCAAAACACTTCTCACTTCATTTTACCTGCATATTATCAACCTACAGTAAGAATACCAAAGGTTTCATAGTTACGTGCAGTCAGTTAAGAAGGTACATTTCCAGATACAGCTTTATTTAAAGTATTTAGCTTTGCACAAAACTTTTTACTAATTAACTTATACCACACCTGGCTATTTCGGCTTTAAGCCTGCCTGTTTCTTCACTCATCTGTTGTATACGCTTGGTGTTTGCCTCCTTCTCTGAAAGCAGCTTCCGATACTCTTCAAGATCAGTGTCCTTCTGTTGACTCAATAAATGCTGAAAGGTTGAGAAAACAGTTTGCATTTTCCTAAGATGATTATACAGTTATATCCGGAAAATCCCTCCGAATTAGAGCTACTGCTTTTGCATTTTGATTTGGAATGCCTATGAACTAGAATAACCTGTTTCGAAGCTGCACAAACAATGCTTTATAATTCAAATACATTTCTTAGTTCATTGTTGTTTTTCGGAAATTTTAGAACTTTTTTTTAGCACTTTTTTTTTTTTTTTTTTTTTTTACCCTGTAACATCTTTGAAAACATGCATTCCCCACCTGGGTCCGGGATTTCCAGCGTTTAACATCTTCTTCCAACAGCTTTTTCTCCGCCTGCAACATTCCACTTTTCTCACTCAGTTCAGCATTAGACTCTTGTAGAGGCAGAATGTCTGCCTCAAGCTTGCGTACCTGAAAAAACATAACTGGGGATTAAACTCTCTGGATCTTATGAGACTGAAGGAAAAGGAATATGGTAGGCCTTGAACAATGATGGTACAAGGGACAGAGAGAGCAAACCCAACACCCTCAAGAAGTCATAACATAGCTTATTTTCCAACTCTCTGCCTTCCAGCGGCCAGCTTGGGGCAGGGAGAGGGACAGGGAGCAAGAGCAGGGGATGAGCCTACAGAAAGAAAAAAATACAGACATGACTTCACAACCTTAGATTCTAACTCCTTGTACTTTGGTACAGGAAACAGATTATTAATTACATTAGAAGCCAAGCAACGCTGCACTGGATTCCACTAAAATAACTGGCACATAGAAATGGAGAGAGCCCTGTACCTCCCTCTTAAACTCTTAATAAAGCCGTGGTCTGCTTTATATGTATTCCTGTGCCATTTTTCATTTATCTGCTGGTAATATCCTTGTTACTGGCATACCTCCAGTCAAGGATAGATGCTGATTTTCAGCTTCATTTAAATGAAACTGAACTTTAAAATTCCCAGTGTTCTACGTGGTCCAACGGCTTCTAAAATTCTAAAAGGAAAGTTTCCTCCTTTGCATATGATGCAAAGGAATAATTGCGCTCTACATCATGTATTTATTGTAGTTAGCAATGGTATATCCAGACACTAACTTATCAGCTTGAATATCCAAAAAATCTACGTGAACCTCAGTACTAACCTTTGCTTGAATTTGTTGTAGCTCTTGTTCTAGCCTCTCCTTCTCTTCTCTTAGCATCTTGTTGGTTTCTATCAGTACGTTCATGGTCTCAGTTTTTTTCATTAATTCTTCATGCTGTGCAATGGTTTTTGCTGTTACCTTTTGAAAATATTTAAGTCAGTGATTTGTTTTGCTTCTACATGTACATACACTTCTCTGGATCTGGAGTAACACCATCCTGGAAAGCTATCATGGCATTCAATATCTCAAATGCACATTTAAAGCAAGTAAATATCGCTAAGAAATGGGAGATGGGAAACAACTGAGAGAAATTATCCTTATTTTCCCTATTCATGTGATTTTGGAATTGCAACACTCAGAACAAGAACCTCCATCTGGCTACACAGCAACCTCAGTTTGTAAGCTCCTGATTCTTCCAAAATTTGGGCACAGGCAGCAACGACAAAGACTAGAACACAGAGAACTGCCCTCTCTACTTATTGAAATCATAAGCAATAATACCCAACCATACCTGCACCTTCTCTCTCTCAGCATTGAGACTGTCTTGCAGTTCCTGGAGTTCCCTTTCCAGGTGCTCCACTCTCTGACGGTAACGCAAACTCTCCACCTGGGCCACCTCAAATCTGGTTTCTGCAATCTCCTTTTCCCGACGTATAAATCTGCAGTAAGAAAATGAACAACACATCATGTCAATGAAAATGCAAGATAAAGCATTTTAGGTTGAAGCATCTTATATCTGATTAGTCCATAAAGATCACAAAGAAAATCCTAGACAAAAATCCTTGAACGTCTACATAAACCCCCTAAAAACCATAATGAGAAAAAAATCACCTCTACAAAACTTTCTTGCATTTGCTAAAATCTGATATAACTCCCTGTCGTGACTGACTCAGTTTTTTCCTAGGAGTAGAAAGAAATCTCCTCTATTAGTTACTGATGCAGAATAACAACCTCCTACCTAGCAAAAAAGGACTTTAATAGTATACATTATCCTTCAAACGTAAAGTAATACAGAACTATTTAATTTGGTGACTGAATTTATAACCACTGAGAGAAGGAGCCCAATGCTAAATTTACCTAAGAATTTCCAAGATTTGTTCCTGGGATTTGCCTTCCTCGTTGAGGGAAACGTTCACTGCTGTTGGCATGGCCTCCTTCATAGAAGTCACCATCTTATCACTCAGGCTTTCCAGCTGTTCATGTAACAACCGATTTTGTTTTTCCAAATCTTCGCAGCGGGATGCAAGTTTTGAAGCTTCATCCTACAACAAAAATGTTCAGTGACTGAATTCTGTGAAGACTGGTAATGGAAAAGAAACAATGAAACCACAAAAACAATGATACCTTGATCATCCTCTCTCTCTCTTCCCAGGAGGCTTTGCACTCTAACAATTCTGACTCGGCTTTCCGAGCAGCTTCCTCTAGCTGCTGCCTGACCGTTGCATTCTTGGAAACTTGTTCTTTAATAGCCTGCAATGCTTCAACATCAGCAGCGTGGAGCATTAATTCCCTTTCGTATTTATTTTGAGCTTCAGAAGCCATCTTTGCCTGAAAAAAACCCACATAATAAATAGATACTATTACCTTTAATGTTTTATGTTTGATATGTACAAATCAATTCTTGAGTTCTAGACAAAATCAGTGACCACTAATGAAAAAGAAAACCATTGGCCAAAACCTTTGTGACTCTAAAGTACAGAAAAAAAAAGATAAGCTTAGAACAGTTCCCTTAAAGAAACTATTTAGAAGAAAAATTAGAACTTGAAATAATTTTCTCCAAGCGGCTAGAAAGAGGACACACTCTCTATAGTTACTCTACAATCCAACCTCTTGCTGTAGGTTCTGCACGGATAAGAGGCAGGTATTAGCCTCAGAACATCCACTGGTTACTACTACAGGTGAATGAGCAAAGTTATTTACTGCATGAGGTTAGAACGCTAAGGACAGACTATGGTCATAGTATTAGCTGGAAAAAAATGAAAATGCCCGTCTATTAAATTTTGGGTTGGATTAAACACCAGCCAAAGTTTTCCTACATCATTTACACTGATCAGTGTTGCTGGAATTCTCACACACAGAAAAACAGATTCCCTTTAAAAAACAGTTGGTAACAAGACAATCTTATCGGGTGCTGCTAAATATCATATTGCCCCACAGTTTTAAAAGATTGCAATCATGTTTTGGGTTAGAAAGGTATACTCCCCATTGTCTTGTTCTAAGAGCTCAGTTTTCTTTTTTTGCTCACCACTCAAGCCAGTGAGGTAGCAATCGACTAAAAAGAGTTAATTACATTCCCCACTCAATTTTTTTACATAATGAAACAGACCTTAGAAACATTAATCCACTGCATCTTCTGTTGTTTTTTAAACATGACACAAACTGTGCTCGAGCATGACTTTATATTCAAAGTCCGCTTGGTTGACATTACTAAAGTGTTTGATCAGGTGGAAGAATGAAGCACTAAATAAGCCGCTGTTCACAGAATGGATAAAGTGCTCTTACAGTGCTTTTCTTGCCTCCACAAGTCTCTGATTAGCAGTACTACCTTTAGAAAGACCTTTTAACTTCAACTGAAAAACAACGAAAAACTAACACTAAGTTTACTGCCTCTGCCTAAAATAGACAAATACTACAAACTTACTTGTTCCTGGCAATCCCGCCTGGCTTGCTGTTCGTTACTTAGAGCTGTGCTGGCTCTCTGCAGAGCTTCCTGAACTTCTGATTGCACGGCTGACAGACTCTTCTTCAGTTCCGACAGCTGATGTTGGGGGCAGGGTGGACGACAACAACAAAAAAAACCACACCAAAACAAAACCGAGACTAAATGACAAAGTATTTTACAAAGTATTGAACACAGCAAAGCTTTGAACGTAGACAATCATAAATAATGTAGAACCAAAGCGTGGTTTGTTTGTTCTTTAATACTACTTTTAATATGAAGATAAATACTTTCAAGAGTTTAACTTCAATACAAAGTTCCTTACTGGTAAAAATGTACTACTGTTCTTTCAGAGTCAGAACTGCAGCAATTCTAGTGGCAGTAATCTTGCTTCTTTCAAACCCAGTAAGAGTCCAAATCTAAATCAGACAAGTAAGGGCATAGACCACTTCAGTTTTAAAATACACGCACGCTACAGATCTGGTTTTGGCTCACGCTCCAAAAAAGGCTTTCTGAAACCTTTCTCAAAGGCTTTTACTTGTGTTTTTCTGCAAACAGTGCTCAAAGTTCAGGCAGATAGTGACAGCTTTAAACACACAATCACCCTAACAAAGCGAGAAGGTTAATGTACTACTCCTGTTTGGAAACCTCTCAAATTTAGTTACATCCTAAAAGATTTAGTTTTGGACACTACTGTGA